>ERZ779889.603-NODE-603-length-43662-cov-11.184993_pt1 | contig 43662 bp, 30 predicted proteins | sample MGYA00511030_ERZ779889 | MGnify/ENA primary metagenome ERZ779889 (study PRJEB29588, sample SAMEA2160616) | human gut metagenome | biome: human gut; feature: human-associated habitat; material: faeces | place: Denmark | collected 2008/2010 ... | reverse complement strand
GCAAATCTGTGCCGGTTTCGTAATCTGAAAATGCGTAAAGAAGTGTGAAACAGAGGGTTAATATCGGCTATTTTATGCGATGAGATATAGTTAAAAATGTATAAAACGACTATTCTGAAACATGTTGTAGAACAGGGATTCTAAATATTGCATGAGAAACGAACGGTGCAGAAAGTTGTGATGCTCGATGCATATAGTTGTACTGGGGCATCGCATGTAAGTAGGGAAATTGCTCTAACCCCTTTGCGGGCAATAAAAAAGAGTGCATCATTTTCCGATGCACTCTTTTTCAAATAATGGTTTTAGGAGGCGCGGTTATTTATTCAGCCTCCAGGTAAATCCGTCTTTTGTATCTTTTACCTCGAAACCTAATGCAGCAAGGCTATCGCGAATCTTATCGCTTGTTGCCCAGTCTTTGTTGGCTTTGGCTTTCATGCGTTCTTCCAGCAACATGTCTACCACCTTGCTGAAGGCTTCCTCGCGGGCGGCATTGTTCTCACCTTCTGCCTTCAATCCCAGAATATCGAACGCGAACAGGTGGAATACGCTCTTCAGTTCCTCCAAGTCGGCAGCACTGATGGTCGCTTTCTTATCCAGTACGGTGTTGATCATGCGGATGCCGTCGAAGAGGTGCGAGATGACAATCGGTGTGTTCAGGTCATCGTTCATCGCTTCGTAGCATTTCTCACGCAAGCCGGCAGGTTCGATGCCTGAAGTAGAAGCGGACGGCGTGATGCGCTCGAGGTTCTTGATGCCTTCCAGCAGGCGTTCCAAGCCCTTCTCGGCTGCTTGCAGGGCTTCGTTGCTGAAGTCCACCGTGCTGCGGTAATGCGCTTGCAGGATGAAGAAACGGATGGTCATCGGCGAATACGCTTGGGCAAGGAGCTTGTTCGAGCCGGTAAAGAACTCTTCGAGCGTAATGAAATTACCCAACGATTTGCCCATCTTCTGCCCGTTGATGGTAATCATGTTGTTGTGCATCCAATAGCGTACCATGGGATGTCCTTCGGAAGCCACGGCTTGCGCGATTTCGCATTCGTGGTGCGGGAAGATAAGATCCATGCCTCCTCCGTGTATATCGAATGTCTCGCCCAGATACTTGCGTCCCATCGCGGTACATTCGCAATGCCAGCCGGGGAAACCGTCGCTCCATGGCGAAGGCCAGCGCATGATGTGTTCGGGCTGGGCGCATTTCCACAGGGCGAAGTCGGCCGGGTTATGCTTTTCCTGCTGCCCGTCCAGTTCGCGGGTGGTATTGATGACATCATCCAGGTTGCGTCCCGAAAGCACGCCATAATGGTGGTCTTTGTTGTATTTTGCCACATCGAAGTACACCGAACCTTGGCTTTCGTAGGCATATCCGTTTTTCAGGATTTCCTCTACCAGCTTGATTTGCTCGATGATGTGTCCCGAAGCGTGCGGCTCGATGCTGGGCGGAAGCACATTGAGGGCTTCCATCGCCTTGTGGTAGCGGAGCAGGTAATACTGCACCACCTCCATCGGCTCCAGCTGTTCCAGCCGTGCTTTCTTGGCAATTTTGTCTTCTCCTTCATCGGCATCGTGCTCCAGATGGCCCACATCGGTAATGTTGCGCACATAACGCACTTTATAGCCCAGATGTTGCAGGTAACGGAACAGGATATCAAAGGTAATGGCAGGACGTGCGTGTCCCAAATGAGGGTCTCCGTAAACGGTAGGGCCGCATACATACATTCCCACGTGAGGGGCGTGCAAAGGAACAAAAGGTTCCTTCCGGCGGCTCAACGTATTGTAAATAATCAGTTTATTTTCCATAATCGTCTTTATTTGATAGGGCTACAAAAGTAGCTAAAAAGGGAATAGCAGCCAAAAAGCAAGCCTATTTTATTTCACCAGGATGATGCCGCCTTCGGGCTGGAGCGTCACTTTCACCTTTTCCGGACGTTTGATTTCCATGTCTTCCTGTTGTGGGGCACGGTCCTTGGTGTCCGAATAGTAAGATATTTTATCGCCTTTCCGGCACATCGGGAGATTCAGTTCCAGCTTCAACGGTTCCTTCCCGGCATTGATACCGGCGATGTACCAGCGGTCGGCATGCCGGCGTGCCAGTACCACGTATTTGCCCGGATAGCCGTCGAGGAATACCGTTTCGTCCCATGTAGTAGGCACTTCACGCAGGAAGTCGAGTGCCAGTTGGGGGGCATCGGTCAGGTTATTGGGCGTAATGGCGAAGTTCTGTATCGGGTTTTGGAAGAGGACCGCCGTGGCAAGCTGGAAGATGTCGGTGGTCTTGCGGACGCTTCCTCCGTCGTTCGTGCGGTTATAGCGCTTGTTCAGGAAGGTGCCGCCGAACTCCATACAGCCCACGGTATTGCGGATGAACGGATGCAGGCAGGCATTGAAGGCTTCCATGTCATCGAAATGTTGCTGGAATACCAGGTTCTCCGAAGCCAGTACCGCTTCGCTTCCTACGTAGTTGGGATACATGCGTTCCCAGCCGCGCGGCAGGGTGCAGCCGTGGAAGATAACCATCAGGCCGTAGTCGTCCGCATCGCTCAGGATGGCTTCGTACAGGCGCATGGTTTCTTGCTTGTCGCCTCCGAAGAAGTCTACCTTGATGCCTTTCACGCCAATTTTCTTCAACCATTTCATCGCCTTTTTACGCACGATCGGATTGTCCATTTGGTTGGTCGGGCTTTGTACGATATCGTTCCAATAGCCGCTGGAACTGTACCACAAGAATACATCTACGTGTTTGGAGTGCGCATAGGCTACAAGTTCTTCCATCTTTTCATATCCGATATTCACGTCCCATGCGCAATCTATCAATACATATTGGAATCCCATTGCCGAAGCAAGGTCGATGAAACGCACTTGGTCTTCGTAATTGATGCTGGCGTCTTGCCATACAATCCAACTCCAGGTTCCTTTTCCGTATTGATAATCATGTTCCGACGTAAAGCGTGGCTCTACTACGTCCCAAGGCACAGTGGTCTCTACAATCGGCTTCAGGTTATCTCCCACCGTGACGGTGCGCCAAGGAGTGACGCCCGGAAGTGCCAGCCCCGGTGCTACGGTGCCGTTTCCGTTGTTTTCTTCGGGCATGGGGAAGGCGATGGTGAAGCGTCCTTCGGTATCGGCATCGCTTAGGTGCGAAGCGCAATATCTGGAGTCTACTCCGGTTTCGCTCACCAGTACCCAACCGTCATTCCCGATGCGGAACAAGCCGGGGAAGGTGAATCCCCGTCCGTATTGCGAACGCTGGGTGAGGGGAGCGTCGGGTGTGTATTCTTCTTCGTAGCTGGGTTTGGTGCGTTTCCAACCTATCATCGGGTCGCTTTGCGGGCAGAGGAATGTGGTGGTGTACGAGGGGAAGTCGAATCCTGTTGCCTCTTGCTGGATGACGATGCTCCCGGTATCGCCGTAGCGGGGGATTTCGTAGCGGAAAGCTACGTCGTTATTGCTCACCCGGAACGTGATGTCGATGGGCTTCTTGTCGGCGTTTTGAAGCGTTACGGTCAGTTCGTTCGCCCGATAATCCACTTTCGAGCGTTTGATGCGGTCCATCGTATAGCTTTCTTCGATGCTCCGGGTCTTTTGCCCCGTATATGCCATGCCTTTGCTGAAATCGCCTACATTCGAGACAAAGCCCAACGGAGAGTCCTCCAACATCGTTTTTCCTTTGTAAGTCACTGAATAAAACGGTATTCCTTCGTTTACCGATACGTCTACTTTCAGCAGGTTGTCCGGACCGGATACCGTAGCTTGTTGCGCCCAGGCGGAAGACATGCCCAGGGTGAAGAGGAGTAAAAATGCCTGTTTTCTCATTTTGCTAAAGGTGTTAATTGATAAGTTGCATTGCGCTGCAAAAATACAAAAATCCCTTAACCACCCAAGCTAAATCTATTAATAGATGTTATAAAGCAGCTTTTTCCTGCCGGATTATTTGCAGGTATCAGAAAAGTCCGTACCTTTGCAATGTGTTTTTCATAGTATTAGATTTAAGGTTAACAAAGGTTGGAGTACAGCGGTACTCCTTTTTTTATGTCCGTACGTTATGGAGAAGGAAAAAGACAAGCGCGTGTTATTGGGAATGAGCGGAGGAACGGATAGCTCGGTGGCAGCTATCCTCCTGCAGGATGCCGGTTATGAGGTGACCGGCGTTACATTCCGTTTTTATGAAAAAGAGGGCGATACGGCTTATCTGGACGATGCGCGTGAGCTTTGTTCCCGCCTGCATATCTCCCACATTGTTTACGATGTGCGGGAGGTTTTCCGTAAGCATATTATCACGTACTTCATCGATGAATACCTGAAAGGGCGCACGCCTGTACCGTGTACGCTTTGCAATAACCGCTTGAAATGGCCTCTATTGAAACGGCTTGCCGATGAGCGGGAGATTCCGTTCATTGCCTCCGGACATTACGTGCAGAAGCGTTTCATCGGGGAGCGCTGGCACATTGTGCAGGGAGCCGATCCCGATAAAGACCAGTCGTTTTTTCTCTGGGGGCTTCCGCAAGACATTATCGCGCGGATGGTGCTCCCCTTGGGAAACCTTACCAAGACCCGTGTGCGTGAAATCGCTTCCGAACGGGGCTTCCTGAAAGTGGCATCCAAGCGGGACAGCCTCGGCGTGTGTTTCTGTCCCGGAGATTACCGCACCTATCTGCGCGGGCATACGCAAGCAGGTGCAATCGTCCCCGGACCTATCTTCGACGAGCGACGCAACTATATGGGTACGCACGAGGGCTATCCGTTCTATACCATCGGACAACGCCGTGGGCTGGGCGTTTATAGGAACAAGGCCCTTTTCGTAAAGGAAATCATTCCGGAGGAGAATGCCGTTATCCTTGCCGATGACCTTCGTGCGCTGGAACATACGGCTTTCTGGCTTTCGCATTGGCATCTGCCTGCTCCGGAAGCGGTATTGGGTTCGCAAGCGGAACTTATCGTGAAGATACGATACCGGAAGCAAGCCAACCGCTGCTCGGTCACTCTTACTCCCGATAACCGTTTGCAGGTCCGCCTGCACGAACCGCTTGCTTCCATCGCCTGCGGACAAGCCGCGGCATTCTATCGGGGCGATGCCGTATTGGGCGGAGGGATTATTGATAGAGTGGGGGAGTGACGTGCAGGGAAATATGACCGTCCGTATCGGCTTACGTGTACGGTTATGTAAAGCGATGCGAGCGGTCGTATCGGTTGATGCGGGCAGCTGTGTTTAAGCGCATGCCTGTTTATTGATTTTTACGGGTGTTGATAGGGATATAAATCGTGCCTGTTTTATAGTTTCTTCAGCGTCTGCTCCACCTTCTCGAAGAAGAGCGAGATGTGTGCTCCGTCGGCAAAGGCATGGCTTACGGTCAGGGCTATCGGCATGTAGAGGCGGCCTGCACGGGTGATTGCCTTGCCTGCATTCATCAACGGATAATCCAACGGATGCCCTACCGATTGTTGGGTATAGGTGATGGAGGTGAAATACAGTTTCGGCGTGGCGCTGAGCAGGAACACGTCGAAATCTCCTTGTTCCGCTATCTGCTTATCTGTGCCATACGGGTCTCCGTCTTCGGGAATGGACGTGATGATGCGTCGTGCTTCGCGGTAGAACGTATCGAAGTCGGGATGATAGGGAATACGCACGGTGTAGAATGTACGTCCCGGTACGGCGATAGGTGTAATCACATCCACCGTATCGTGGTAGACCACTTGCCCGTTCTTATCCCAGCGATAGCGCAATTCCTTGATTTCGTTTACCGCCTTCGTGATGGCATAAAGATAATAGAGGAAAAACGAATGCCCTTGTGCCTTTGCCCGTGCGTATGCCTCGGTGCAATCGGCTTCGCTCGTTATGGCAATCCACGAGTTGGCAAAGCCTCGGAAGAAGTTATAATTGTCTTTCCGTTCCCATGTATCAATGTTGATGATGTGTTTCATGCTTTCTTATGCTTTCTTGAATTTTAATGCCACTTTGTGATACGTCGGCAAATCGATGCCCAGCCGTTCGCCCAAGTCAATCATATCGAACAGCAGGCCTTGTATTTCCGATTCGTGTCCGCGGGCAAGGTCTTTCTGCATCGAGGCGGTGCTATGCGGGTCGAGCTTGTCAATGACTTTCAGGTTATACGTTACGGGGTCTTCGGGGAAGATTACACCCAGCTTGCGCCCGATTCCGGCACTTTCCTGCGATAATCCGATAAAGGTATCGCGCACCTCGCCTTCGTGCTGCACTTCGCCCATGGGCACATTGTGGTAGGCTCCGGTACATGCCATGGCGGAGATGAATGCCCACTTGATGAAGGTGTCGCGGTTGATGTCGTCCGATACGTCTACTTTGATGCCGCACGCACGCAGTTCTTCGGCTATTTGATTCAATTGTTCGCAGGAAATGCCTTGTTCAGGGCGTGCGCCGAACACCAGGCGGAAGATGCTTCCCATTTGGGTAATCTCGCCTTCTCCCGAAACAAATCCTACGATGTAGATGCATCCGTCGAGCACGTGTACCGAAGGCACAAGCTTTCCGATGCGCGGTCCGGTGCCATACACATTCAGGATAGGGATGACCAGCGTTTCGGGGGTGGAAGCACGTTCTAATACTTCCTTGATAGAGTCGATGGAATATCCTTTCACGCACACGAAAATCACGTCGGCTTTTCCTTCGAATTCTTCGGCGGTATAAGCCTTCACGGGAAGAAAATGTTCGCCTTTCAAGTCTGATTTCAGGTGAAGCCCTTTTTGCCGGATGGCATCCAGGTGTTTGCCGCGTGCGATGCAGGTCACGTCTTTGCCTGCCAGAGCGAGGAATCCGGCGATAGAGCCTCCCACGCCCCCTGTTCCTACTACTAAGTATTTCATGGTGAGTTTTTAAGTTATTAAGTTCTTGAGTTCTTGAGTTTGAAACGCAGATTAACGCAGATTTTCGCAGATTATTTAAAGGTTATTATTGTAAATGGTTAGATAGTAAATGAATAAATCTGCGTTAATCTGCGAAAATCTGCGTTTTAATAAGAATCACACATTAAAGCGGAAGTGCATGATGTCGCCGTCCTGCACCACGTAGTCTTTGCCCTCTACGTTCAGCTTGCCAGCCTCGCGTACGGCGGCTTCGCTTCCGTATTGGATATAGTCTTCGTATTTGATAACTTCGGCACGGATGAAGCCCTTTTCGAAATCGGTGTGGATGACGCCGGCACATTGCGGGGCTTTCCAACCCTTGTGGTACGTCCATGCTTTTACTTCCATTTCACCGGCGGTGATAAAGGTTTCCAGATTCAGAAGCTTGTATGCCGACTTGATGAGGCGGTTCACACCCGACTCTTCCAGTCCCACTTCCTGCAGGAACATCTGGCGGTCTTCGTAGGTTTCCAGTTCGGCGATGTCGGCTTCGGTCTTGGCGGCTACTACCAGGATTTCGGCGTTCTCGTCCTTTACCGCCTCACGCACCTGCTCTACGTACTTGTTGCCTGTGGCAGCACTTGCTTCGTCTACGTTGCATACGTACATCACCGGTTTTGCCGTGAGCAGGAATAGGTCATGCGCTATTTTCTGTTCGTCTTTCGATTCGAACTGCACCGTGCGTGCCGATTTGCCTTGTTCCAACGCTTCTTTGTAGCGCACCAGTACATCATAGGTTTGTTTAGCTGCTTTGTCGCCTCCCGTTTGCGCCTGCTTCTGCACGCGTTGGATGCGGCTTTCGATGGTTTCCAGGTCTTTCAGCTGGAGTTCGGTATCAATGATTTCCTTGTCGCGTACCGGATTTACCGTACCGTCTACGTGGGTCACGTTTTCATCATCGAAGCAACGCAGCACGTGGATGATGGCATCTGTTTCGCGGATGTTCGCCAAGAACTTGTTGCCCAGTCCTTCGCCTTTGCTGGCACCCTTCACCAGTCCGGCGATGTCTACGATTTCTACGGTAGTAGGCACGATGCGTCCCGGATGGACTAATTCCGCCAATTTGTTGAGGCGTTCATCGGGAACGGTAATTACGCCCACATTCGGTTCGATGGTACAGAAAGGGAAATTGGCTGCTTGAGCCTTTGCGTTTGATAAGCAATTGAAAAGCGTAGATTTGCCCACGTTCGGCAAACCGACGATGCCACATTGTAAAGCCATAATGATATATTGTTTTTATTGTTTTGATTTCTTGCTTGTTTCAACGGGCAAAGGTAGTCATTTCTTTTGGCATATCGGGCAGGGCACTCCGATTATTTACATAGAAGCCTCTTATTATCGGGCATCTGGTAAGAGGATTTTCGCCCATTCAGACACTCCGGTCACATACATTTTCTTTAATTCGCCATTGACCAAGCGGAATTGAAGTTTGGCATCCTCGCCGTCTATGGAATTGTCGTACACATAGAGGCGGTCCACAATCGGCGCTACGGTTTTGCAATTTTCTATAGACTTGAAATAGCGCGAAATGATTTTAGTGATGGGTACGTCATGTCCCCCTTTCATCACTCTGTTGGCAATCCTTGCCGCATTGATAGAGGGGTGTGAAGTCGAGATAAAGAATAAACGGATAAAGAAGCCTTGCCGTTTGGCTTTAATGATGAATGCGACTTTATCTTCGGCAGACATTACGGTTTCAAACACAAAGCTTTTTCTTTCCGATAAACATGTTTCTCGTAGCTCGGCGCAATAATTAGCTGCTTTTAGTACAGCTTCCGGTGAGTTCCAGTCGCCATATTTATCTTTAGCCACTTCGTCCGGATTGATGTATAGCGTGCCTTCCGCCCATTCGTGATGCAGGAACTTTTGAGTGACGGATGTCTTACCTGAGCCATTAGGTCCGGCTATTACAATCATTTCCGGTAAGCGTTTATTTGTGTCCATTTCGTATGTTTTCTATGTCTTTCGCCCATTTTGCTTGTTTTGTCAAAACGTTTTGCCGCATTTGTTTCCAATGCTCCTCCGTCGCCTTTTGGTTGCTTATTCTCGCTTCCTCGGCAACTTCCCTCATGATTTGTTCCAGCATTTCGTCCGTAGGCTCCTGCTCCGGACTGAAGCGGTATGCGTTTAATTCTTTCTCTGACATGATTGAGGTATTACGTTAGGGTGCAAATATAGTTATTTCTTTTGGCATATCGGCAAGCCTCTGATATTTGTTATGCAAAATTTACTTGCATCATCTTAACGATAACCGTCAGCGTCGGTTTGAATGCATTCCGGCAAAGTTATTTTGGAGAGTTGGTTAATGAATAATCTGTTTGCAGCCTATATCTTTTTATGTTCTTCATATCGAGAACGTATGTTTTTGATATGGAGAACATACGTTCTTGATATGGAAAACGTACGTTCTCGATATGGAGAACGTAAAAATATGTGAGCTGGCTTGGGGAATATAGCTTGTCGCGATAAGGAAGATATATGGGTAAAACGATAAAAGGATTTGCCGATTACTTACAAATCGTAACTTGATGTGTTCTGTTATGGTATGAATTTATACTTTGAGAATGCTAAAACAAAAAAGAGGCACTTCCTCGCGAGGCGCCTCTTTTGAATTGTTGAGAGTTTATGAAAATATGTTTATTTATGTGCTGTTTATTGTTGTACCGTTACTGTCATTTCCGGAACAAGGATGAAGTCTTTTTTGCTCTTATTCCACTTGTAGTATTCAATAGTTACATCGTTCCCTGTATATGAATACTTGATACACATGTGGTTACGCCAATCGTTTCGGGCTGCGTCCCACTTCATCAATGTGCTTTCGATAACTTGTTTATTGTCGTTGTATTTATAGTTATACTTTTCGTAATTGGTAAGGATGCCTTCGTTCATCTTGTAAACGGTTTCCGACATCTTAACGCCATTTACTTCTTCGGTGTTATAAATCAAGTTCGCTTCCGGTGTGTTAGCGGAAATTGTAAGGTTTGCTACGAAAATGCAAGCTACAACAAATACACTCTTTAAAAAATTCATTGCTTTCATATCTTTAAGTTTTTAAGGGTTTACTATCTTTTTGTTCTTAATCACAGTGCAAAGGTAGTGAAACTTTTGATATGAACTAACATTTCGGCTAAATTTTTTCTTGATATTAGCAAAATGTTACTAAATAAAGATATGTTAACAATTAGCTACTCTTAATGTGCTTCCAGCCAATTCTTACCCCAACCACAGTCGGCAAGCAAAGGAACTTTCATTTTGTAAGCACTCTCCATTTCGGCTATCACAATCTGTTGCACTTTTTCTTTTTCTTCGGGCACAACGCTGAAGTTGAGTTCATCGTGTACCTGGAGTATCATTTTCGAGCGCAGATTTTCTTCGCGGAAGCGGCGATAAATACGTATCATGGCCACTTTGATGATATCGGCTGCACTGCCTTGGATGGGGGCATTGATGGCATTTCGCTCGGCATATCCGCGTACTACGGCATTGCGGGAGTTGATGTCGGGCAGGTAGCGGCGCCGGTGGAACACGGTTTCGATATATCCCTTCTGGCGTGCAGCCTGTATGCTGCTGTCCATATATTCCTTAACATGGGGATAGTTTTCGAAATAACCGTCTATCAATTCCTTGGCTTCCTTGCGGTCGATGCCGAGACGTTCGGCAAGCCCGAAGACGGAGATGCCGTAGATGATGCCGAAGTTGGCGGTCTTCGCCTTGCTGCGCTGCTCGCGGGTGACATCTTCCAGCTTCTCTTTATATATCTTGGCGGCGGTGGCTGCATGGATGTCTTGATTGGCACGGAAGGCTTCTATCATGTGCGGGTCTCCGCTAAGGTGTGCCATGATGCGCAGTTCGATTTGGGAATAGTCCGCTGAAAAGAACTCACATCCTTCATCGGGGATAAACGCCTTACGTATTTCCTTACCGTCTTCGTTGCGTACGGGGATGTTCTGCAAGTTGGGGTTGCTGGAACTGAGGCGTCCGGTAGCGGTTACGGTCTGGTTGAACGATGTGTGGATGTGTCCGGTTTCAGGGTTGATGAGCTGGGGCAGGGCATCGATGTAGGTACCGAGAAGTTTTTTTAAGCCGCGGTGCTCTAAAATCTTCTCTACGATTTCGTGCTTTCCTTTCAGGCTCTCCAACACTTCTTCAGAGGTGACATATTGCCCTGTTTTGGTCTTCTTGGGCTTGTCTACGATTTTCAGGCGGTCAAATAACACTTCGCCTACTTGCTTGGGAGAGGCAATGTTGAATTCTACCCCAGCCAAACGGTGCACTTCTTCTTCTATCTGGTTCATGCGGGCGGTAAAGTGGCGTGAGGTTTCCTTCAGAGCTTCGGTGTCGATGCGCACGCCGTTGCGTTCCATATAGGCAAGTACGGGCACGAGCGGCATTTCGATGTCGCGGAAGAGGGCTTCGGCATCGTTTTGCTTCAATTCCTTTTCCAGCACGTTTTTCAGTTTCAGCGTGACATCGGCGTCTTCGCACGCGTACCTATATATATTAGCAGGATCGAGGTCGCGCATATTCTTCTGGTTCTTTCCTTTCGGGCCGATGAGTTCTTCTATTTTGATGGTTTCGTAGTGCAGGTAGATTTCGGCAAGGTAGTCCATTCCGTGATGCAGTTCGGGTTGGAGCACATAGTGGGCTATCATTGTGTCGAACATGGGTCCTTGTATCTCCACACCATAGTTTGCCAATACCAGCATGTCATATTTGATGTTTTGTCCTACCTTTAAAGTCTGCGGGTTTTCGAATACCGGTTTGAATTTGTCAACGATGCGTTGCGCTTCGGTGCGGTCGGCAGGGACAGGAACATAGAATGCCTGGTTTTCGGCATACGCGAAGCTCATTCCCACCAGTTCGGCACGTATCGGGTCGGTTCCGGTGGTCTCTGTATCCAGACTGAGAATGGGTTGTGTAAGGGTATTTTGTAATAATTGGTCTTCTTTTTCTTCTGTATCAATCAGTTGGTAGTCGAAAACAAGGTCGTCAAGCTTCGTGAGATTTGAATTTTCGGAAGCTTCCGTACTCTCGGGCGTAAAAAATCCAAAGAGATCGCCTTGGACAGAAGGGGAGGAAGCGGCCATTTTCTTTTCAGTTCCCAATACACGCTCTAAAAGGCTTCGGAATTCTAAGTCTTCGAATATCCGCTTGAGTTCATCCTTGTCCGGTTCCTCACGTTTCAGCCCGTCCATGTCGAGAGCGATGGGTACGTCGGTCTTGATGGTGGCAAGAAATTTGGAGAACAGGATTTGTTCGCGGTTGGTTTCCACTTTCGTCTTGATGGCTCCTTTCAGTTCGCCGGTATGGTCGAGCAGGTTCTCGATGCTTCCGAACTGGGCAATCAGCTTTTGTGCGGTTTTCTCTCCTACGCCCGGACAACCGGGGATGTTGTCGGCGGTATCGCCCATCAGTCCCAACATGTCGATGACCTGTGCAGGAGACTGTATGTCGAATTTGGCTTTGACTTCTTCTACTCCCATTACTTCAAACTCCTTGTCGCCGTATTTGGGGCGGTACATAAAGACGTTGTCCGATACCAGCTGGCCGTAGTCTTTATCGGGGGTCATCATATAAGTACGTATGCCTTGGCGTCCGGCTTCGGTGGCAAGGGTGCCGATGACATCGTCTGCCTCGTATCCGGATACTTCGAGGATGGGGATGCGGTAGGCGCGTATGATGTCTTTTATGATAGGTACGGAAAGCCGGATTACTTCCGGCGTTTCCTCACGCTGGGCTTTGTATTGCTGGTAAGCCTCGTGCCGGAAGGTGGGTCCGGCAGGATCAAACGCGATGCCGATGTGTGTGGGCTGTTCTTTTTTCAATACATCTTCCAAGGTATTGACGAATCCCATAATGGCGGAAGTATTGAATCCTTTCGAATTAATACGCGGATTTTTGATGAAAGCATAATACGCCCGGTAAATTAAAGCGTACGCATCCAGTAGAAATAGTTTCTCCATTCGTGTAAAAATATTAATGTTTTGAATGTAAAAGTACAAAAAAACGCCGTATTTCAACGTTTTATTATTACTTTTGTGCCCAAATAAATCTCTAATGGACAAGATAGAAATAATCAAGCGACCGATAGAAAGGGAATTGAGCGAATTTAAGATGCTTTTCGATGCCACCTTGACCAGTACCGCTCCGATGCTGGGCGATGTGCTCGGCTATATCCGGAACCGCAACGGAAAGATGATGCGCCCTATGTTGGTTATGTTGATGGCAAAACTATATGGCGTAGTCAACCCCGCCACGTTACATTCGGCTTTGTCGCTGGAATTGTTGCATACCGCCAGCTTGGTTCACGATGATGTGGTCGACAAGAGTGACAAGCGGCGCGGGCAAGCGTCGGTCAACGCGTTGTATGATAACCGTGTGTCGGTGTTGGTGGGCGACTATATGCTTGCCACAAGCCTGCGGCATGCAGCCTATACAAAAGAAATCGAATTGGTCGACTTGGTAGCCCGCTTGGGGCAGAATCTTTCTGAAGGCGAGATTGTACAATTGGCAAATACGAACAATACCGACTTTTCCGAAGAAATTTATTTTGATGTCATCCGTAAGAAGACGGCAGCCCTTTTTACGGCAAGTGCCGAGAGCGGCGCGCTTTCCGTAAAGGCTTCGGCGGAAGATGTGGACAATGCCGCACTTTTCGGCGAGATGATTGGCATCGCTTTCCAAATAAAGGACGATATTTTCGATTATTTCGAGAACGAAGCATTGGGCAAGCCTACCGGGAATGATATGCTGGAAGGCAAGCTGACCCTGCCCGCCCTGTATGTGCTGAATGAAAAGGCGGATAAGGAAAAACGGGAATTGGCGTTGCGCATCCGTTCATTAAAGGCTTCGCATGAAGAAATCGCCTCATTTGTATCGTATGTGAAGCAGGAGGGAGGCATTGAACATGCAGATAAGGTGATGCACGATTATCGCAACAAGGCGCTTGCCCTTTTGCCCGAGCAGATGGACGACTCATTGCGTATGGCGTTGACCGCTTACGTGGATTACGTGGTGGAGCGGAAGAAATAAAGGGATTCCTAAAAGGAAGCCGCTTCCGGCGGCCGGCGGACAAGGCTGCATCGGGCATTGCAGTTAGTTGCATAGCCCCATGAAGCTATCTGCATGTCGGACGGGTCTCTCAAGCGGAGAGAACCGTACGGTAGTACAATTCATTCTTGATAGGGCAAAATCATGTCCTAAGGGTAAAATTAAGTGGGATATTTATCTGATTTTTCCCTTTTTGCGTTAATTTTTCCACACAAACAACCAATAATTTCACCAAAATTTTTTATATTTGCTATAATTTTGTTACCGAAATGTGAAGCGAAGTTAAGCCTGCTATTATGAAAGGCACATCCGGACAGATAAAAGGGGAGAATGCACCTTTTTCCCAAGACATTATTTCTCCATGTCCCTTTCAGAGTAGACACAGGGACTGACTTTATTTTTAGTACTCATCTTAATATTTAGTTTATGGATTTAGCAAATTTAGTTCGTAGGGCAGGAGCCACGCTATTGCTGGCTATGCTGTGTCTCGTTACGTTTGCTCAGGGAAAGACGGTGACCGGTACGGTTGTAGACGGCACGGGCGAGCCGCTGATTGGAGTAAGCGTATTAGTGAAAGGTACTACTGCGGGAGCGATTACCGATTTCGACGGTAAGTTTTCTATTCCGAACGTGAAAGCAGGAAGTACGCTGGTGGTGTCGTATATCGGGTATGCTACCCAGGAAATCAAAGTGGGAAACCAGACTACGTTTAACATTACGATGGAGGATGATAACCAGTTGTTGGATGAAGTAGTGGTTATCGGTTATGGTACGGCTAAGAAAAAGGATTTGACCGGTGCGGTAAGTACTGTGAAAGGTGATGCATTGGCAAAGGTTCCTGTAACGAATGTGGCGGAAGCTTTGACTGGTAAGCTTGCCGGTGTGCAGATTACTACAACCGATGGTTCGCCCGATGCGGAAATGATTATCAAGGTGCGTGGCGGTGGTTCTATTACAGGCGACAACTCTCCGCTTTATATTGTAGATGGTTTCCCGATGTCGAGCATGAGCGACCTTTCTCCTTCAGATATCGAAGACATTACGGTGTTGAAGGATGCCGCTTCTACCGCTATTTATGGTTCGCAAGGTGCAAACGGTGTAATTTTGATTACTACCAAAGGTGCTAAAGGTGGAAAAACTGTAGTGAGCTATAATGGCTATGTACAAGGGAAAAACATTGCCAAGACATTGAATACAATGACTCCATATCAATTTGTAATGTATAATTATGAACGTCAAGCTTTGCGTGGGGCGTCGGCTATCAGCAGCTTTGAAGAGCGTTATGGTGCATACGGTGACTTGGATTTGTATCAATATCAGGCAGGACACGATTGGCAGGAAGAAATGTTCGGGAATGACCAACTTTCGCAATCGCATAACATCAGTATCACGGGCGGTAGTGAAAAGACACGTTTCACCTTAAGTGGAACTTATGCCAATGACAAGAGTCTGATGGAGAATAACGGATACCGCCGTTATAACATGAACTTCAAGTTGAAACACGAATTGTACAAGAACTTGAACTTGGATTTGGGTATCCGTCTGGCTGATACTGAGACACAAGGTGTGGGTACCGGTGGCGGTACGTATAAAATCCGTTCATATGATGCCGTAATGAAACCGCCTGTATTCGGTTTATACGATCAGATTGATATCGACCCAAGTACTTTGCCGGAAGATGAATATGACGAGTATATCAATGCGACTCGTGATCTGAATGATCAGGTGAACGATTATTGGAGACGGAAGAATGAACGCCGTTATAATTTTAATGCCGCTGTGACATGGGATATTACAAAGAATTTCACTTATCGTGCAGAGGGGGGGTATGATTATACATTCTTCCAACAAAAGGACTGGTATGGTCCGATGAGTAACAAAGCGGTACAAGACGGCGGTGAGCTTCCGATGGGTGAATGGGAAAAGAAAGATTCGTGGAAACTTCGTGCTGCCCATACATTGACTTGGAAGCAGAACTTCAACAAGACGCATGATGTCAATATTATGATTGGTCAGGAATATGTGGCTTCGGGAAGCGAATCAAACGAAATGATTGGTAAGTTCTTCCAGGAGGATATTTCACCGGAGAAAATGTTTGCCAGTATGGCGAATAATTCAAAGGAAACCGGTGCGCAAACCATTTCTTCTACTTTGGCACAAGAAGACCGTACAATATCTTTCTTTGGACGTGCTAACTATACGTTATTAGATCGTTATTTGTTTACATTCACTATGCGTGCCGATGGTTCTTCTAAGTTTATGAAAGGAAACCGTTGGGGATATTTCCCGGCAGGTGCAGTTGCGTGGCGTATTTCTCAAGAACCGTTTATGGAATCGGCTAAGAATTGGTTATCAAACTTAAAGCTGCGTTTCTCATACGGTACGGCAGGTAATAACCGTATTGGTAGCGCAATGTTCGAAACGACTTATAAAGCTTATTCAAGCAGTAAGTATTATGGTGCAGGAAACCAGCAAAACCCGCATTATACATTAAATAATAATCAACTTGCTAATCCGGATCTGAAATGGGAGACAACTATTACGCGTAACGTAGGTTTGGACTTTGGTTTCTTTAACGAACGCCTCTCAGGTAGTATCGATTACTATTGGAATAAGGTGAAGGATTTGCTGATTGAGATTCCTATCACGGCAATCGGATACACTACGATGCAACGTAATATTGGCGAAACTTCTAATAAAGGTATTGAATTGACCTTAAATGCAGCAATTTTGCAACATAAGGATTATTCGTTGAACTTTAATTTCAATATTGGTATCAATAAAAACCGGGTAGAGAAACTTTCGGACGGTGTGACTTCTATGTCATTTAATTCTGGTGCATTCTCGTCTGATATGCGTGGTGCGGATGATTACCGTGTAATTGTAGGTCAGCCTTTAGGTCTGGTATGGGGTTTTGTATATGACGGCATCTATGGTGTAGATGATTTCGAAACTTATACTGACGCAGCAGGTAAGACCCAATTCCGTTTTGACCAGTCGGGCAACTTTATACTGAAAGAAGGTGTGACAGACAATACCTATATGACGGCAAGTTCGTACGGAGGTCTTCGTCCGGGTGCTATGAAATTGAAAGACTTAGATGGTGACGGTGTAATCACCGAGGACGGTGACCGTACGATTATTGGTAAGACTCAGCCTAAGTTCAGCGGCGGTTTCGGTTTGAATGCTACGTATAAGTGGTTTGACTTGACGGCTAACTTCACATATGTAGTGGGTAATGACGTCTATAATATGGATAAGATGGTAGCATCACAATCGTATCGTAATACCTACGCCAGCTTGCGTCAAGAAATGGCTCCGGTGACATTGGGTGGTAACGCTTGGACTTATTTGGATCAATCGACAGGTCAAATTATTACTGATTATGAAACTTTGAAGATGATGAATGCCAATGCAACCCGTTGGTCAGGCGCTACGATGTCGGACAACAATCCAGTTCCGACTTCATGGGCAGTAGAAGACGGTTCATTCTTGCGTTTGCAGAACTTGACGGTAGGAGCTACGCTTCCGAAAGATTGGACGAAGAAATTCGGATGCAGCCAGTTGCGTCTGTATTGTACATTGACTAATGTATTTTGTCTGACCGGTTATGACGGTTACGACCCAGAAGTAAACTCTGCAATCCGTGGAAGCGGTACCAGCGGTTTGACTCCAGGGGCTGATTTCTCGGCTTATCCGAAGTCTTTCTCATGGACAGCTGGTGTCAATATAACCTTTTAATTGATAAACAAGAAGATTAGATCAGATATGAAAAAGAAATTTTTATATATAACGACTTTGGTTTGCGGGCTGTTTTGCGGTACATCTTGCGACGATATGCTGGACACCGAATCGCTTTCTACGGATAACTTGGAATATCTTTGTTCCAATCCGACGGATGCTCGCAAAATGATTAATCATGTGTACTCATATATGTGTGAAGACACTTATACTTCACGTATGAGCACTAACTGGATGCAGAATACTGATGTAGAGGTTGGTTTTATTGCTCAGGATCAATCGCAAAATGCTGACCGCCGTGGAGTATGGTGCTTGAATATGCGTCAGTTCAATGATATCAAGAACTGCTGGGACAATACGTTGAAAGCCATCGACTTTGCCAATCAATGCATTGAAGGTATTGAAGGAAGTTCGATGTATCAAGAAGGCGATAAGGACATGAAGCAATTACACGGTGAAGCATATTGTTTACGTGCCTATTGGTACTGGCTGATGTGTAACTTCTGGGCAGACGTACCTTTTGCTACTACACCGACTACAGCTGATGATTTGCATAATGACCCGCGTACAGACAAGAACATCATTTATGCGCATTGCATTCAAGACTTAATTAATGTAGAAGAAGAAATGTTGTGGTCAGATGATGTGACGGTAGAGTATATGAACCGTGAGTTCGCTTTGGGCTTTATTGCTAAATTGGCGATGTTCCGTGCAGGTTATTCCATGCAGGCAGACGGAACGATGGCACGCTGTGATGAGGCTGGCGAAGAGTATAATGTAACTTATGTAGACGTAAATGGGGTAGAGCAGACTACTACTTGTGCCGATGATTTCTATAAAGTGGCTCAAGCGTATGCTATGAAACTGATTAACCTGAAAGGACGTACGTTGAATCCGAACTTTAAGGAAATTTTCGATAACGAAATCAACAACTGTAATCCTGCTAACGGAGATGTGTTGTATGAAGTAGGTTTTGTTCCTAACTCGGGCGGTGACATCGGCTGGTGTCACGGTTTGAGTGTGGTGGACAGTTCAAAAGGTGCAGGTACTACTTATTCGAATTTAACTCCCTATTATGTAGCTTCTTTTGATCCTGAAGACCAACGTTTGCCGGTCACATGCGTAAATTATCGTTGGTTATATGACAATAAGCAGGCTGCTACCGATGTATTCGGTGTACAGCCGGCAAAATGGTGCCGCTTGGATATGAATGTTTCCGTAGCATCGAAAGGTACAGGTATCAATTGGCCTGTACTTCGCTATGCGGATGTGCTTTTGCTGTTGGCTGAGGCTGAAAACGAAATTAATCATGCTCCTACCAGCCAAGCTAAGGAAATGCTGAAGCAAGTGCGTCAGCGTGCGTTTATCAATGCGGTGAATCAGGCTGAAAAGGTCGATAATTATGTAAATAACCTGACTACATACGATGCGTTCAAACAGGCGATTATAAAAGAACGTGCATGGGAATTCGGTGGTGAGAATATCCGCAAATTTGACTTGATCCGCTGGAACTATTATAGCAATGCTATTGCAGATTGCATCGAATGGATGCGTGACGTGGCTATCAACTATCAGCAATTGCGTGTAAATGGAACAGAATTGATATACGACAAGAACTTGCCTATCGAAGATATGGGCATAGCTCCCCGTCTGTATTACAATTATACCAATGGTGAGGTAGTGTTCGAAAACGATTATTTTACTTATCGTGATAAATCAGTCAGTCCTTATAATACGGCAGAGAGTTTGAAGGATGATGACATTAAGACTGCTAATGCGACATTCGATGGATTGAAATATATTTCTTTCGTTGAAAGTCTGATTAGTGTAAGTGCTAACGATCCGGAAACCGACCAGCCTTATGGGAAGGACGAGAACGGTGATGACATTAAGAAAGGTGTAGTGCACGAACGTGTTATCTACTCTTGGTTTGGTTTGACAGACGGTGTATTGGTGAATGGCATGGAAGACTTGACTCCTATACGTAGCAAGGTTACTCCGTATGTATTCCCGATACCGACAGACCGTGTGATGTCATCGAACGGTGTACTTTCAAACGATGGTTATGCTATCCGTAACAAATAAAATTTGACAATTATGAAACTGAAGAAATATTTAGTTATGATGTTGTTGGCTGGTGCGGTAAGTTATACTTTTACTGCATGCAGCGATGATGAAACTTTAGGCGATGCTCCCCGAATGTTCCGCCCGGTGGCGACATTGACCGTTGAGCAAAATAATATTGTGGTAGACTGGGAGAATATTAAAGGTGCTACGAACTATGATTTGGAATTGTATAAAGTGATAGGAACTGACGAGACGACCGGAGAAAGTATTTATGAAGAAACTCCTTGCGAAACGGGTACTTGTACGGAATCTCCTTACACATTCTCTAACCTTGACTGGGACGAGCGCTACATTGTTCGTATCAGTTGTTCGGGAGGCGATAAGTCTTCTGAGCAATATGAGACTACAGAAGCCAGCGTAACTTATCTGACCAAGCTGACCGGTATTAGGTCTATTGATAATGCTGTGCGCATTACGTGGGATCAGGGAGGTTCTGTCATTAAGGTGTTTAAGGTGGAAGAGGGTGAGAAGGTAACGGAAGACCCTGCCACTACTCCGGATGAAACTGCTGTAGGTGATGTACGTCTGGTAGAAGTCAGTGACGAAGATTATGCTGCCGGAACAATCGATATTGTTGGATTGAACTCGGAAACCGCCTATACTTTTACCGCTTATAGCGATGCAGACGTACAGGATAATTCAACTTATGCTGGTAAACAGAGCATTGAAACAACGGCTCCGGAAGATTTCGATGCAATGTTCGGAGACAACTACTTAGATATCCGTAACTACGATGAAGAACATGCTGTTGATACGCTGAAGTCCGATGAGTTTTGGGCACAGGTAAGAGAAGGTATGACGATCATTCTTCGCGGTGATTTTGAATACAAAATCAGTAGTGATATTCAGTTTGATAAGTCGGTTAATTTTATGACTGGCGCGACTTTAGGCGGAAATGCACGTTTCATTTCCAGTGGCGGTATGCAGTGTGCCAAAGGTGCTACGGTGGGAAGTGTGACATTTAATAACGTAGACTTCTATAGCGATAAGGCAATTCCGGGAGGAGGTTATGAAGTAAAGGATACGAATAACAAAGGCTTTGGAGGGCGTCAGGTATTTAACGAAAATGGAACAGGATCTACATTGGGCAGTTTGCTTTTCCAAGGCTGTCATTTCGAAGGTTATCGTGCTGTAGTTCGTCTGCAAGCTGATAATGATAATGTACAAAACGTGACATTTGATAATTGTACGTTTAATGGAATCGGGGATCAAGGCGTTGTTACTACGAATAATAAGAAGGCGGATATGCAGAATGTCACGCTGAAAAATTCTACAGTAATGAATATTGTGATGTTTGCCGATTTCCGTGCTTCTGCCAATCCGATGCAGGTAAATGTTGAGAACTGTACTTTCTGTTATGCTCCGATGGAAACAAATGCCAATGCCAACACACCTCTTTTCCGTTTCGGAAGCAATGACGTGACACTGACTGTTACATCTTCTTTGTTTGGTCCTTCTATGGCATCGAAAGAAAGTAAGGGTGGAGACATCATTACGTATACTGCAGGAACGGTTGGCTCGATTTTCCTGAATGCAAGCAAGGCGACTGTAAACGTAAGTAAGAGCTTCAAGACAGACTTTGGCTGGTGGGCTGACGATAAGGGTACTACTTATCCGATTGATGGCTTGCAAGAGCTTGGAATGAGTGAAGCGGAATTATGGCAAAGTCCGTCTACGGGTGATTTCAAGGTGATTGGTAACATTGGAGAGTCTGGCATCGGCGACCCGCGTTGGCAATAAAATATGTAAAAGCTGTATTTCTAAGATAAATGTTCAAAAGAGGCGGTACATCATGCACCGCCTCTTTTTGGCTTCTTATACAGATGCTCGTATTGGCCGATACAAGCGTTTACATTTGCTGATGTAAGCGTTTGTGATTGCCAATACGGGCATTCGTGTTTTCGGAAACTTTAGGTATAACTTGACGGTGCTTACGGCATCACCTTCACTCCCGTGGCATTGACCGTTTTCACATTGTCTGCCGCATGGTCGGGGCGAGGAGTGCCCCATGCTACGTTGCACGACTGCAGCCGGATGTCCGAAGCCGTGTCGATGTAGAAGCCGTACGTGTTGCCACGCACGAAGCCTTCGCCGTCGCACGGACGCTTGTCGTAGATACCACCCTCGTAGGCGGTCTTTTTTTGCAGCGAGAGCGACACTTGGTCGAAGTAGATGTGGTTTACCTTTTCGGGTGTGTCGCCGCCTACAAACGCCCCGTTTTCGCTCGTACAGCGGATATTATGGAAGTAGATGTGGCTCACCTCGCCGCATGCGCCTTTTGTCGCTCCTTTCGGGAAACGCCAGCCGGCATCCTTGTGGTTGCCTACGGCGCGGGGGTAGGAGGTGACGTAAATGGCTTCAGCCTTTCCCCACCACACGTCGGAGAAGAAGCGGCAATCTACTATCATGTTCGAGAACGTCACGTCGGTCACCGTACCCTCGTCGCGGTTCTGGATGCCAATGCCTCGGTTGCTGTCCTTGATGATGCAGTTGGTGAAGAGCACGCGGCGGATGCTGTCCATGTTTTCCGACCCTATCTTGATGGCGCACGAGCGCGAGGTCATTGTGCAGTTGCTCACCACTACATTCTCGCAGGGGCCGTATTGCTCGAATTCGCGGCGGTTCTTCAGGCAGATGCAGTCGTCGCCCGACTCGATGAAACAGTTCGCGATGCGCACGTCTTTCGAATGGTCCACGTCGATGCCGTCGCCGTTGCGGATTTTCAGGTTGTTCAGGATGCTGATGCCGTCTATCGACGCGTCGCGGCAGCCGATGAGATGTACGGTCCAGTAGGCGCTGTTGCGGATGGTCACGTCGCGGATGACCAGCTTCTCGACATCCGTCAGTGTCAGCACGTGCGGACGCGGGTCGAAGTCGGTCACGGGTTTCAGTTCGTACGAGTCTTCCAGTTCCTTGCCCATGAATGCCACGCCGTTGCCGTCGATGGTTCCCGTTCCGGTGATGGACACGTTTTTCAGTCCTTTGCCGCTAATCCACATCATCCCTTCGCCCCGGTTTTCGCCGAATGCGCTTTCGGTGTAGGCGCTCTCGTCAGGGTTCGCCAGCAGGCACGAATTGGGTTCAAGATGCAGGTCGACATACGAGGCGAGCCGGAAGGGGCTGCACAAGAAGGTATGTCCGGCGGGGACGAGCACCGTGCCGCCTCCTGCCTTCGAGCAGGCGTCAATGGCGCGTTGCAGGGCTGGGGCATCGTCGGTGGTGCCGTCGCCCGTGGCTCCGTAGTCCAGGATGTTGTACACATTGGTTTGCTTCGTCTGGCACGAGCCGAGGAGGCAGATGCCCAGCACGAAAAGCAGCAGTCGGTTTGTCTTAAAGATTCCAGTCATATCAAAATTGGTTTTTAGGTGAATAATTCGGTTATAAGTAGATGTTGAGAATTAGTTTATATAATGTGTCAGTTCAGAAATGCAGATTAACGCAGATTTTCGCGGATTCTTTTGATTTACTATTTTTCGATTTACGAAGTACGATTTAATGCTCAAATAGTAGATAGTAAATTGTCAAATCGTAAATTACAATGATCTGCGCTAATCTGCGAAAATCTGTGTTTCTGATAATATCATTTCATTTTGCATACTTAACTTAAATCACTACAAAAATGCGCGCCGGACCCTCGCCGGAGACTTTCGGGGTGTCGGAAAATGCGCGGCGACCCCTCGCCTCGCATTTTCCACCTCTCAGAAGGATCTTGGCGGGCAGTCTTCCGGTTTGTTTCCCCAGCCGGGAACAGGCTCCGGACCCATTTCGAACTCCATGGTACCGCCCCGAAGGATGTCTTCGTGGGTGATGTAGTTCTTGGTATAAGGCTTGCCGTCGAGGGTGACGCTCCGGATGTAGATGTTCTCTGCCGAGGCTTCGGGTGCCACGAGGCGGAACGTCTTGCCGTTCTCCAAGGTCAGCACGGCTTCTTGGAACGAGGGGCTTGCCAGCACGTAACAGGGCGTGCCGGGGCAGACGGGATAGAAGCCGAGGGCGGCGAAGACGTACCATGCCGACATCTGCCCGGCATCGTCGTTGCCCGAAAGGCCGCCGGGCGCGTCGAGGTATTCGGTCTGTAGGATGTGGCGCACGGCGCGTTGCGTCTTCCACGGCTGGCGGGCGTAGTTGAACATGAACGCCACTTGGTGGCAAGGCTCGTTGCCGTGCCAGTAACGCCCTTGGTTGAACATCGAGTCGAGCTTCGCCACGTATGCTTCCTCGCCTCCCATGCATTCCATGAGGCCGTAGGGGTCGTGGGGCACGTACCACGTGTAGTGGCAGGGCGCGCCTTCGGTGATGAACGGGGCGAAACGGAAAGCGTTGTCCTCGGCGAGGAAAGTGCCGTCGGCGTGCCGCCCCTGCGCGTATCCGGTGCGGGGGTCGATGACGTTGCGGTAGTTCTGCGCACGGCGCATCAGGGTCTCATAATCCTTTGTCTTTCCCAGGCGTTCCGCCACTTGCGCCAGCACGAAATCATCGTAGGCGTACTCCAGCGTGCGCGACACCTGTTCGCGTTTGTGGAAAGCATCGGGTACACTGTCTTCCAGCGGGATGTAGCCATACCGGAGGTATGAAGGCAAGGCTCGTCTGCCCATGCCATTGATGTATTCTTCGTGCGTAGAGGGGCTTTCGAAGGCATTGCGGCGCATTCCCTCGTATGCCTTACGGATATCGAATCCGCCGATGCCCTTCACGTAGGCGTCGCCCAGTGCGGCAATGCAGTGGTCGCCTATCATCGCCGCCGTATAGCTGTTCCAGCAGGGGAAGATGGGGAGCCAGCCGCCTTCTTCGTATTTATGCACGAGCGATTGCATCATCTGTCCGGCGCGGGTGGGGTAGAGCAGGTTAAGGAGCGGATGCAGGGCGCGGTAGGTATCCCATAGGCTGTAGTCTTCGTAATAAGTCTCACCCTCAGGCAATTGGCGGATGGGCTTGCCGGTGGCGAACGAAGGGTAGCGTCCGTCTGCATCGCTGAAGGCGCGGGGCAGGAACGAGGCGTGGTAGAGGGCAGTGTAGAACTTCCGCCGGGCGGTCTCGTCACCGGTCTTTACCTGGATGCTTGCCAGGTGCCGCTCCCAGATGTCGGAAAGCTCCTGACGGGTGCGGTCGAAGTCCCAGTGTGGGATTTCGGCGGCGAGGTTGCGCAGGGCGCCTTCGCGGTCGGTGAACGATGAGGCGGCTTTCACCAGCAGCGTTTCGCCCTCCGTCACGGCGAACTGCACGTACACGCCGATGCCTTGTCCTGACTGGATGCAGGTCTGGTTGGCGAAGAGACTGTCGCCACGGAAAGTGCCGAAGGCGGAGGGCTGGTTCTGGTATTCGATGACGAAGTGTCCGCTGTAGCCTGCCGCTTCGCCCCAGCTTTGGTAGATGCGGTGCACGGGGTTGTAGCCGTAGATGCGTCGGTTCAACGTATCGATTTCGATGTAGCCTTCGCCTTCGTCGCTGTTGGGGTTGACCACTAAGTAGGCGTTGCCTTTTTGTTCGTAAGTGAAGCGGAAGATAGCGGCACGCGAGCGTCCGGTCATCTCTGCCTGCAGGTGCTCGTCGGGTAGGGTTACGGCGTAGTAGGAGGGGGTTGCGGTCTCATCGTCGTGCGAGAAGCGTGTGGCGCGTGCTTCGGGTGTGTAGCGCAGCGTGCCGCTTAGTGCCGCGAGGGTCATCGAGCCATAGTCTTGCGTGCATCCGCCCACTATCCAGTGCGAGTTGCGGAAGCCTTGCATCAGCGAGTCGCGGTAGTAATACGGGGCGATGCACTTCAGTTCGGTGTCCTGTGTCTGTGGTGTCCAGAAGTTCATGCCGTTCGGTTCGAGCACGGCGGGCAGAGTCTGTCCGTATTCTTCGGTATGCTTGCCGAACATGCCGGCTGTGCGGGTGGTGCTGGCTGCTGTTCCCACACGGGTGTCGATACAGCTCAATCTGTCCGGAATAGTTGGGGATGTGCATGACGGCAGGAATGCCGTCAGCAGCAAAACCCAAAGGCTGTTGGGGTTGAATCGTTTCATGGCGTTGATGTTTTTTAGGGAGTTAGAAGGAGTTAGAGGAGTTATCGCCCGCTTTAGCGGGCTTAGGAGTTAAAAGCCAATAGTCTTGTTATGGCTCACATTTGCAACGGTATTGTCTTTTAACTCCTAACGGAGCGAAGCGGAGTGATAACTCCTTTAACTCCTTCTAACTCCTTATATTTTAATATATATCTTTTTCTTGTACAACGGATATCCGATGGCTCCCATTACGCTCACGAAGAGCAGGGAGTAGACGGCGGAGGCTACATAAGGATTGCCGATGACGCTGTGGATGGCTCCGTAGACGGCGGGCTTGCACTCCGTGACGTTGAGCACCACTGCGGTCAGCTCGCTCAGCACGTAGAGGAAGAGCGGATTGACCCCGAATACCTCGAAGATGCGGCACCAGCGTTTCTTTCCTTGTGCGTCGATGAAGTAAAGCAGCGTAGCCTGGAGCATCGCCGCCATTCCACACGTGGCGAGGGCATAGCTGGGCGACCAGATGCGCTTGTTTAGCGGCAACCATTCCACTAGCAGGAATCCGGCAGCAGCCAGCAGGAATCCGGCAACGAAGAGCTTCACAATTTTCTGTCCTAAGTCTTGCGTCTCCATAATCAGCCGTCCGCAGAGAAAACCGATAATCGTGTGGGCGATGGCAGCGAGGGTGCTGGTCAGCCCTTCGGGGTCGACGGGGCTTTTATGGTACAGGTGCTCGTAACCCAAGACCTTTGTGTCCCAGATGGCAAGGATGTTAGTAGAATCCATTGCGTAACCGTTTCCCCACTGGAGCAGGAGCGCATAGCCTAACAGCAGGATACCGGCTATCCACGCCAGTCCTTTGGGGCGTACGTAAAGGGCAAGCAGCGAGACAATGCCGTAGCACAAAGCAATGCGCGGCAGCACGCCCAAGATGCGGATATGGGCAAAGGGCAGGAAGTCGCCTTCGCACGCAAACTCGAACCAGTAGATGCCCCAACCGATGAGGAAGATGAGCAGGGTACGCCGCATGATTTTCCGTAGGACGGCAGGGGAGGGTTGGAACTGGAATTTGCGTAGAGCGATGTAAGTGGATATTCCCATGATGAAGAGGAAAAAGGGGAACACAAGGTCGCACGGCGTCAGTCCGTTCCAAACGGAGTGGCGGAGCGAGTCGTACGAATATTCCCCTCCGGCATTGTTGACCACAATCATGCCGAATACGGTGATGCCCCGCAGGACATCGAGAGAGAGAAGGCGTTGTTTCATATAAATGGTTCTATTAAATTGAAACGCAGATTAACGCGGATTTTCGCAGATTGTCATTTTATTTGTCTGTCTATTCTGCGTTAGAAGCTGTTTTGAATTTATCGTGCGATGATTTGGGATGAGTTTTTGAGGCATTTTCGCTTCTGTGATGAGGAAGATAGCGGGCTATCTGACGAAGAACAGGAGCGGAAAGGACCAAAAAATCGCCCAAAGCACACACGAAAACGGATGCATCAAGCCAAGAAAAACTTTTTGGAGAAATTCAAAACAGCTTCTTAATCTGCGAAAAATCTGCGTTTCAATTATATTAATCTGTGTAATCTGTGGTGAGAAGCGACATTGCTTCGCGGGCGGTGTCGATGCAGTCGCCTTCCGCTTCAGCCTTGTACGGATTGTGCTGCAAGGTCCACGGCTCTTCCATGGCGTACCAGTCGATATCCTGCATCTCTCCGCCGTCCAATACGCCTTGCAGCATTTCCCACCATGCCGCCCAACGCTTGTAGTAGAAGTCCTTCAAGATACCGTTCCATTCCTTGTGGGCATAGTCGCGCAAGCCGCCCTTATCGGCACACTCGCGGTTGCCCCATGTAGTGATTTGCACACGGGCGTTCCATTCGTACAGGTCTTTTTCTTCGGGTGTGTTGCCCAAGCTGCGTGCCTGGTTTATCCAGCGTCCTACGCGGAATTCGCTACGGGTGGCAAGCAGGCGGTCTTGTGCCAGCAAAAGGTTGAGGAATTCTTTCGAATGGCGTGCATAGCTGCGCTTGTCAAAGCTCTTGAAGTCGGCTATCGCCCGATTGTAGACGATTCGTCCGCGGTCGGCAAGTGCCTGGCGCACGATGTCCACCAGGTCGTATTCGAAATTGTTGTTACCCCGGAACTTGTCGGCTGCTTTCAGCATCAGGCGTGCGGCGGCCTCGGTAGAGGTAGGGTCGTAATAGTTTTCCATCTTCGACCAGCTCGATACTTGGAAGTTGTTCATGCTGGGACGTCCGCAGAAGATGGATTCGTGAGGTCCTTGCTGGTTGTTTCCGAAGGGACAGTTGTAGATGCCATCGGCAAGAATCATCCATGCCTGTTCTATTTTTTCGTCTTTTGCTCCATAACGGGCAGCCAGATACTCTTTCAGCCAGCTTTCCTTGGTGATTTTCTCGGGACGCCACGGCAATTCGCACATCAGTTCGAACATCACCGGATTGTTTTCGCTGCCTTCCATGGTTAGGCCGATGCCTTTCAGGTGGGCGGCAAGCGGGTTGTTTTTGGTAAGGTAGAAGTTATTCAGCAGTTGGTCCATGCGCCCGTGCAGCCCAACATTGGCTCCGAAGTTCTCCAGCATACAGAACAGCCAGTCGTGTTGCTCGTATCCTTTCTCGCGCTTCCAAATAGAAGGGATGCCCCACATGGGACGGCATTCGCTGAAGAGGTCAAGGATAAGCAGGTCGCCGTTCTTCAGGTTTTTCATCATTTCCGGACGCGGGTTCTCGGTCCAGCCTTGCACCACCCAGACGGCTTTCGGGTTGACCTGCTTCATCGCATCCATTACCGCCTTGCCGGCTGCATCGAAATCAACTTCTCCGGCATTCTCTAATTCGTGGAAAGGATCCATTGAATAGTAGTTGGCTTTGCCGAAGAGTTTTTCTTGTTCCTCGTAATAGAGGGCGGCGATTTCGGCAAACCGCTTGTCGGTAGGCATTAAGAATGCCGGACGGGTAAAACCGTTCCACAATTCCGGTTCGGTCACGTTCAGTCCCAGTTTCTGGTGAGCGTCATGAGGAACCATGCCCGAGTATCCCGGCAGTACCGGCTCGATACCATATTCGCGCATCCGTTTCAGGATTTTCTTTTGCAAGGCTTCCTGCTGCGTGTACCAACTGTCGGGATTCGGCCCGCCCCATCCTTCGAGGTTATTCATCGCCCACCAGGCAAGGAACGCCGGACCGGCAATGAAGCGGTTGGTTTCTTCTTTTGTGTAGCCCAGTTTGGCAAGCATGTTGCGCCATACACATTCCTGTCCCACGGCGGCAAGCGGAAGGTTGATGCCGTGCAGTGCCATCCAGTCGATTTCCTTTTCCCAGCGTGCCCAGTCCCAGAAAGCCATGGTATACGAGTAGGTGCAATAGTTGAAGTCGTAGCGCAGGCTTAGGTCTGTTTCATGCCGTTCGGGCTTCGTCACGGGTGGGAGAGAAGCGGGCAATTTTGCCGTCATGTTGTTCCACGAAAGGTGGATGCCGGCATAGTATTTCAAGTACCAGTTCAGACCGGAAGCGATGTTTACGTAGGTGTTTCCGCATATGACTATCTTGTCACCTTTTTGTCCGAGTTCGAAGAAATCGCGCTCTGCGTTTTTGTCAATCCGGATGATGAATTTTTGTGAAGCTCCGGGGGCGATACGTTCCAACAACCCTTTAATAGGATTGGCAACCAGTGCGAGAGGTAAAAGGAAGCATATAATTGCTGATAGAAGTTTTCTTGTGTTCATAGTGTGACATTAATAATTAACATTGAATCGTTAATAACGGACAACAAATAATGATTAGACCGTTATTTGTTGTTCGTTATATATTAATCCTTCAAATTAAAAGAACTTTGTGTCTTCTCCCAGGATGTCGGAAAGAAGCAGGTTGGCAAGGCGGCTGGTCCCGAGGCGGAACAGTTCATTGGTAAGCCATTCCTTGCCCAACAGTTCTTTTACGATAGTATAATATACCACCGCATCATGTACCGTGTTGATGCCTCCGGCAGGCTTGAATCCTACTTTGCGTCCGGTCTCCAGGAAGTATTCCTTGATTGCCTGGCACATCACGAAAGCTGCTTCGGGAGTGGCGGCGGGCTTTTCTTTTCCGGTAGAAGTCTTGATGAAATCGGCTCCTGAATACATGGCGAGGATGGAGGCTTTCTTGATGTTTTCGGCAGAGCCTAATGCGCCCGTTTCGAGGATTACTTTCAGGTGCTTTTCACCACACACGTCTTTCAGTTCCTGTATCTCGTCGCACATGCCTTCATAGTCGCCGCTGAGGAATTTGCCTACCGGAATCACGATGTCTATCTCGTCGGCTCCGGCATGCAATGCCATGGCGGTTTCCGCTACTTTCACTTCGGTGAATGTCTGCGAGGAAGGAAAGCCTCCCGACACGCAGGCTATCTTCACGTCATCGGCTTCCAGCGTGTCGTGCACGATTTCCGCCATGTTGGGGTAGACGCAGATGGCTGCTACATTGGGCAGGTCGGGATGTTCATCATCGAAGGCATTGACTCTTTCCGTAAACTTCATTACGCTGGTCTCGCTGTCCGTGCATTTCAGGGTAGTGAGGTCGATGCAGTGGAAGAGGAACTTCTTTACTTCGGGCGTGTTGTTTTCCGCCGCGTATTTCTCGATAATGTGGGCGGTCTTTGCCGCAATGTCCTCGTCTTTTAATGCCGTGTTGTATTTTCCCAATGCCATGTCATACTTGCTGGGTTGGTTCAGGTGCTCTTTGTCTTCCATATCCAAGTTTTGGAAGAGTTCGCTTTCAAATTCTTCGTTCTTGCTCATGTCGTTTTCAATTTTGGGTTGTTTTGATGTCTTTCTTTATCGCGTGCTGTTTTCTTTTCCAAGTTCTTCCGGAAAGCTTCGGTCAGGTTCACGCCCGTTTGGTTGGCAAGGCAGAGCAGCACCCAAAGTACGTCTGCCATCTCGTCGCCTAGGTCGTGTTTCTCGCCTTCCTTGAACGACTGGTCGCCATAGGTGCGTGCCATGATGCGTGCCAGTTCGCCAACTTCCTCGGTCAGTACCGCCATATTGGTCAGTTCGCTGAAGTAGCGTACGCCGTAGGTCTTTATCCAGTTATCGACTGTTTTCTGTGCTTCTTCGATTGTCATAATTATTTAGTTGACAAGTTAACGAGTTGACAAGGGAACAAGGTCTTGAATTGTTATGCAAGGTATTTAGAGCCTTGTTAACTCGTCAACTTGTTACCTTGTCAACTGGATTGTTTTTTTATTCCTTATTCTTCGTATCCATACATATCGTGACGGGACCGTTGTTCAGCAATTCTACTTTCATGTCGGCTCCGAATTCGCCGGTACCTACCTGCTTGCCTAAGGCGATGCTCAGTTCGTTGCAGAAGTATTCGTAGAGAGGAATGGCGGTCTCGTGCTTGGCGGCGCGGATATACGAAGGACGGTTCCCCTTCTTGGTAGAAGCCATCAGGGTAAACTGGCTGACGACGATGATATCGCCTCCTGCTTCCAGAATGGATTTGTTCATCACTCCGTTCTCGTCATCAAATACACGCAGGTTGACGATTTTCTTGCATAGCCAGTCTGCATCTTCTTGTCCGTCGGCTTCCTCGATGCCAAGCAGGACGAGGAAGCCTTCCTTAATAGCCGATCTGCACGTCCCGTTGATGGTGACCGATGCATGGCTTACACGTTGGATTACTACTCTCATATCGGTTTTTAGGTTTTTCGCAAAGATACAATTTTAGTTTGTAAGTTTGTGAGTTTGTTAGTTCTTTCGTTTTTCGAGTTCTTCATGTTTCAATCTACAAACTCTTAAACTTAAAAACTTAAAAACTCACAAAGTCTCTTTGATGGTTTGCGCCACGCTCATCCCTACCACTTCGGCGAGTTCTTCCAGCGAGGCTTTCTTGATGCGTGCCACGCTCTTGAAATGTTTCAGCAGCGCTTCCTTACGCATTTTGCCTACGCCCTTGATGCCGTCCAGTGCCGAGGCAATCTGGCTTTTGCTCCGCTTGTCGCGGTGGAAAGTGATGGCAAAGCGGTGGACTTCATTCTGTATGTTTTCCAATAAGTGGAAGAGGGGAGTCCCCTGCTTGAGCCCGATGTTTCTGGGTGGAAAGCCGAAGAGAATTTCCGAAGTGCGGTGCTTGTTGTCTTTGGCAAGTCCGGCTATCGGGATATGCAGACTGAGTTCGTCTTCGATGACTTGTCGCACCACTTCCATCTGTCCTTTGCCGCCATCGGTTAGAATCAGGTCGGGCAATTCTCCTTGCTCTTCCAGAATGCGTGTGTAGCGGCGGCGTACCACTTCTTGCATCGAAGCATAATCATCGGGACCTACTACTGTCTTGATGATGTATTTGCGGTAGTCCTGTTTGCTGGGGCGTCCTTTCTTGAATACCACGCAAGCCGCTACGGCATCTGCTCCCTGGATGTTGGAATTGTCGAAGCATTCGATGTGCAGGGGCATCTTGTCCATGTGCAGTTGTTCCTGGATTTCCTTTAGCAGACGGACACTGCGTTGTTCGGGATTCAATTTTTCGGCTTGCTTCAGCCGGTCTACTTTGTATTGCTTTACGTTGAGGATGGATAACTCCAGCAGATGCTTCTTGTCGCCCCGCTGGGGAATGGTGAAGGTTACGCCTTCCATTTCCAAATCTAACTCGAACGGCACGATGATTTCTTTCGACTGGCTTTTGTAGCGTTCGCGCATTTCTACGATGCCCATCTCCAGCAGTTCTTCTTTTGTTTCCTCCAGCCGCTTTTTGTATTCGAACGTGAAGGCTTGGTTGATACACCCGTTGGCGATGTGCAGATAGTTGATGTAGGCGGATTGCTCGTCGTCTTCGATGGAAAAGACATCGATGTTGTGCAGCACCGAACTTACCACTTCGCTTTTTGACCGGTAATTCTCAATCAGCTCGTATTTCTCTTTGATGAGCTGTGCTTCTTCAAACCGCATTTCGTCGGCAAGCCGCATCATTTCCTGCATCATCCCTTGGCTCACTTTTTGCGTGTTTCCCTTTAGCAGTTCTTTAATGGATGCAATGTTTGCCATATATTCTTCGTGTGATTGCGCTCCTATGCAGGGACCTTTGCAATTCTTAATGTGATATTCCAGGCAGACCCTGAATTTGCCCGCCTGAATGTTTTCGGGTGTGAGAGCCAGGTGGCAAGTACGGAGAGGGTACAGTCTCTTGATAAGGTCGAGCATGGCTTGCATGGAAGGGAAATGGGTATAAGGTCCGAAGTAGGTGGAACCGTCGCGCACAATCTTCCGTGTCTTGAATACACGCGGAAAGTATTCGTTGCTTACGCAAATGGAAGGATAGCTTTTGTCATCTTTCAGCAAGACGTTGTAGCGGGGCTTGTATTTCTTGATAAGGTTGTTTTCGAGCAGGAGCGCATCTTCTTCCGTGTTTACTACGATGTAGCGTATGTCGGCTATCCTGCTCACCAGAATACGGGTTTTTGCCGAGTGGTGGTCTTTCGAAAAATACGAGTAGACACGGCGCTTCAGGTTCTTTGCCTTCCCCACATAGATGATGGTTCCCTCTGCATTCAGGTATTGGTAGATGCCCGGGCTGGTTGGCAGGTTCATTACGATTCCCCGCAAGTATTCGTTGGTCTTCAGTTCTTCCATACGCTAAGTTGTTTGTTGTTGATGATTTGTTTCACCACAGAGGACACAGAGGCACACAGGAAAATGAAAAATTAAGAATAAAAAAGTAAAGACTCTGTGTGCCTCTGTGTCCTCTGTGGTGAAAAAGGAATCTTATAATTGCAAGAGGGTAGTCACTTCCACGTCTTCGGGGAATGCCTTACGCCCGTTCAGCCCTTTCAGCTCAATGACGAAGTTGATGTAGGCTTGCTTGGCTCCGCATTTCTTAACCAGCCGATGAGTAGCCGCCATGGTGCCTCCCGTGGCGAGCAGGTCATCGTGAAGAAGCACTACATCGTTTTCATCGATGGCATCGCGATGGATTTGGATGGTATCGGTTCCGTATTCTTTGGCGTAGGTCTCTTCGATGACTTCGGCGGGAAGCTTGCCCGGCTTGCGTGCCATGATGAAACCGGCGCCTAACCGTGCCGCCAAGGCTCCGCCCAGAATAAAGCCTCTCGACTCGATGCCTACTACTTTGGTGATGCCTTTGTCCTTGTACATCTCGTACAATTCGTCGATGAGCCCTTGCAGGCACTCCGCATTTTTAAAGAGCGTGGTTACGTCGTAGAACAAGATTCCCGGCTTGGGGAAGTCTGGGATTTCTCTTAGATTTTTTCTTAATGTTTCTTTGTTCATAGCCAGTGTTTTATGATTGTTTCTTAAACTTGTTGTTTCACGTGAAACATTGTGCTTTACCTGCCCAGCAGGACAAGGAGCACGTTGATGTCGCTGGGCGAGATGCCCGGTATGCGGCTTGCCTGTGCCAGCGTCTCGGGATCTATCTTGATAAGCTTCTGACGTGCTTCGGTAGAGAGCGAGTTCAGGTTGGCATAGTCGAACCGTCCCTTTATCTTGATGCTTTCCAGCCGGTGTATCTTGTCGGCTATCATCCGTTCGCGGTCGATGTAGCCTTGGTATTTTATCAGCACCTCCGCGGCTTCGAGGGTCTCTTCTTTCCGGTCGGTCACTTTATCCAGTTCGGCTTGGAAGGCGGGGATGTGCGGCGCGATGTTTTCGATGGTGATTTGCGGACGGCTCAGCAGGTCGATTAACTTGCATCCGTGGGCAAGCCTTGCCGTGCCCAGACTCTCCAGCGTGTCGTTGATTTTATCGGCTTTGATGGAGTAGGTCTTGGCAAACTCTACCAGATGCTGTATCATTTCCCGCTTGCGGCAAAGCATGTCGTAGCGGTCGCGCTTGGCAAGGCCGAGGCGGTAAGCCCGTTCGGTAAGACGCATGTCGGCATCGTCCTGACGGAGCAAGATGCGGTATTCGGCGCGTGAAGTAAACATGCGGTAAGGCTCGTCCACGCCTTTTGTCACGAGGTCGTCTATCAGCACGCCGATGTAAGCCTCGTCCCTTCCCAATACGAACGGCTCTCCTCCGGTGCAGTTCTGGTGTGCATTGATGCCGGCAATGATGCCTTGCCCGCCTGCCTCTTCGTATCCGGTAGTGCCGTTCACTTGTCCGGCGAAGAACAGGTTCTTGATGACCTTCGATTCCAGCGTATGCGTGAGCTGGGTGGGGTCGAAATAATCGTATTCGATGGCATAGCCCGGGCGGTAAGCCACTACGTTGCGGAAGCAAGGTATCTTGCGCAGGGCGGCAAACTGGATGTCCATCGGGAGCGAAGACGAGAAGCCGTTCAGGTAAAGCTCTTGGGTGGTTTCGCCTTCGGGTTCCAGAAACAACTGGTGTTGGGGCTTGTCGGGGAAAGTCACGATTTTGGTCTCGATGCTGGGGCAATAGCGCGGACCGATGCTTTGGATTTGCCCGTTGTAGAGGGGAGAGTCGGCAAGCCCGCTCCGCAATACGGCGTGTACTTCCTCGTTTGTATAACATGTCCAGCATTGCAATTGCTTCAGGTGGCGCGGTTCGCTCATGAAAGAGAAGCTATGGAAATCGTTTTCCCCGTCTTGTGTCTCCATGAGCGAGAAGTCTACGCTCCGTGCGTCGATGCGTACGGGGGTACCTGTCTTCATCCGTCCGGCGATAATGCCGTGCCGGGTGATGGATTCGGTCAGGTGATACGAAGCCGGTTCGGCGCACCGTCCTCCGGCAAGCATCTTGCGTCCGATATGCATCAGCCCGTTCAGGAACGTGCCTGCGGTAAGGATGACACACCGTGCGTGGAAAGTAACACCCCAGCAGGTGACCACTCCTTTTACTTCTCCGTCTTCTACCAGCAGTTCTTCTACCGTGTCTTGCCAGATATGCAGGTTGGGGATGTTTTCCAGTATCTCGCGCCAGGTCCAGATGAACTTCGCCCGGTCGCACTGGGCGCGGGGGCTCCACATGGCAGGTCCTTTCGAGCGGTTGAGCATCCGGAACTGGATAGCGGTGCGGTCGGTCACGATTCCCATATAGCCTCCTAACGCGTCTATCTCGCGCACGATTTGCCCTTTGGCTATCCCGCCCACGGCAGGATTGCAACTCATTTGGGCAATCTTGTTCATGTCCATCGTAATGAGGCAGGTTTTCGAGCCTAAGTTGGCAGATGCCGCCGCGGCCTCGCATCCGGCGTGTCCCGCCCCGATTACAATCACGTCGTAGTTAAAATCCATTCGTCTTTACATTTTAATATACGGCACAAAAATACGAAAAAAAGGTGGGTTAAGCTATGGAATAAGGGAAAAAGAAAAAGGCACCTATATGCATCGGGCGATGCATATAGGTGCGTGGGCGGATGCATATAGGTGCCTGGCTCTGTGTCCTCCGTGGTGAATCACGTCAACTCATTTCCGCCAGCAGGGCGAGTGCCTTGTTCTCGGCGGCTTCCATGATTTCGCGCTCGCCCGGACCCTTGTCGTTGATGCCGCACAGGTGCAGGATGCCGTGGATGATGACCCGGTGCAGCTCGGTGTCATACGGGGCATTGAATTGTTCGGCATTGGTGCGCACCGTGTCGAGGCTGATAAACAGGTCGCCCGCAATGCGGTTTCCTTCGGTATAGTCGAAGGTGATGATGTCGGTGTAATAATCGTGTTGCAGGTATTGGCGGTTCACCTCCAATATCTTCTCATCGGAGCAGAAGATGTAGGCTATTTCTCCCACCTTCTTTCCATACGTTTGGGCTACAGCTTTCACCCATTCCGTGGTCTCTCTTTTCTTGATGTGGGGCATTTCCACCCCCTCGGTCTGATACGTAATCATAGTTGACTTGTGTTTTTATATTGAACACAGAGACACAGAGTCACGGAGTTTTTTATTTGAGAAAATAAAGATGTAAATGAAAAATTCTCTGTGTCTCCGTGTCTCTGTGTTCCTAAAATTAGAAGAATAAATAGCAAACGAATATCGCAGCAAGGATGCCCGCAAAGTCAGCAAGCAAGCCGCAAGGTACGGCATGGCGGGTCTTTGCTACGCCTACGCTTCCGAAGTACACCGCAAGGATATAAAACGTGGTGTCGGTAGAGCCTTGGAAGATACATGCCAACCGTCCTACGAACGAATCTGCTCCGTAGGTGCTCATGGCATCTACCATCAATCCGCGTGCACCGCTTCCGCTTAACGGTTTCATCAGAGCCGTAGGAAGCGCGCCTACGAAATCGCTATCCAGCCCGCACATCTCTACCAGTGAGGCGATGCCTTGAGTCAAGTAATCCATACACCCCGAAGCGCGGAACACGCCGATAGCCACCAGTATCGCCACCAGATAGGGGATGATACGCACGGCGGTGGTGAATCCCTCTTTCGCTCCTTCGATGAACGCATCGTACACATTCACTTTCTTGCGGATGCCCGCCAAGATGAAACCGATGATAATCACGAACAGGAAAACATTGGCAAAGGTGGTAGAGTAGAGGTCGATTTGGTCTTGCGACAAGGTGCTGAAGAACCAGATGATGCCTGTTATGAATGCGATTGCTCCTCCTAAAAAGAGCAGAATCGTGCGGTTCAAAAGGTTGATGCGCTGGTAAAGAGCCACGGCAATGATACCGGCAAGGGTGGAAATAAAGGTGGCGATGAGTATCGGCACGAATACATCGGTGGGTTGTGCCGCCCCCAGCTGGGCGCGGTAGACCATGATGCTGATAGGTATCAGGGTCAGTCCCGAAGTGTTTATCACCAGGAACATAATCATCGGGTTGGTAGCAGTGTCTTTCTTCGGATTCAGTTCTTGCAAGCCTTCCATGGCTTTCAGTCCGAGGGGCGTGGCGGCATTGTCCAATCCCAACATATTGGCCGCCATGTTCATAAAGATGCTTCCCGTTACGGGATGCCCTTTGGGAATATCGGGAAAGAGTTTGGAAAACAAAGGGCTAAGCACGCGCGAGAAAAGGGCGATGACTCCGCCTTGCTCGCCAATGCGCATGATGCCCATCCAAAGTGCCAGCACACCGGTCAGCCCGAGGGAAATCTCGAATGCCGACTTGGAAGAGGCAAAGGTGGAGTTGATGATGTCGGGGAATACCTCCGCGTCACCAAAGAATACCAGCCGTATTGTGGCAACAATAAAAGCCAGCACAAAGAAAGCAATCCAGATGTAGTTCAGAACCATAGTCTTATTGTTTTGTCAAGTAAGCAGATGTCTTTATGAAACGCAGATTAGCGCAAATTTTCGCAGATTATTATTTCCCCTATCTGTGAGAATCTGCGTTAATCTGCGTTTTAAAGTTGGAAACATAAAGATTTGTGCCTCATTTTCTGTTATTAAAATTCTCCGCAAAAGTAAAGAATTAATTCCGAAAATGATAACTTTGCATTCATGAAATACATTCGATTCCGATATATTCGTTGGGCGGTACTGGCTCTGCTTCTGATAGGTGTGTGGATGTTCCGCTGGATACCCGGTGCCGGAGAATGGTACGCACGGGAGGTATATCCTGGGCTTTCCGTTTGCCTTTCGGGTGTGGCTTCGGTAGTTCCGTTCTCGCTTTGCGAAGTGACGGTTATCGGGATTGGAGGCTTCCTGCTGGTTTATCCTTTTGTGGCACGGCGGAAGAAACGGAGCGGATGGCACATCTTAGGGCGTGAAGTGGAAGTGTTGGTGTGGGTTTACGTCTGGTTCTATTGGGGCTGGGGCATGAATTACTTCCGGAATGATTTCTTTTCCCGTTCGGGCGTAGCGCGTGTTTCGTATGAAGAGGCACGGTTTCATCGTTTTCTCGAAGCCTATACCGATAGCTTGAATGCCACGTATGGTGTGCAGATGTCCTTGTCTGAAACCGGAATGCAAAACGAAGTGAAACGGATATACCGGCATGTGCCGGAGCGGTTCGGGCTGACCGTTCCGAAAGACTTTCAGCATCCGAAGCGCTCTTTGGTAAACGGATTGTATTCGAAAGTCGGTGTGCTGGGCTATATGGACCCGTTCTTCGACGAATCGCATCTCAATCACGAATTGCTTCCGGCACAATACCCGTTTACGTATGCTCACGAGCTTTCCCACCTGCTGGGCGTGAGCCAGGAAGCCGAAGCCAATTTCTGGGCGTATCAGGTTTGCGTCCGCTCCGCAAATAGGTACGTGCGCTATTGCGGATACTTCGGTTTGCTACCTTATATATATAGGGACGCTTATCGGATATTGGGCGAAGCCGGCTGTAAAGAATGGGCAAGCCATATCCGTCCTGATATTATGCGGGAACTTCGCGCGAAAGAAATTTATTGGGGAGAACGGTATAGCCCGTGGATAGGTGCGGTACAGGATGCTGTCTATAACTGGTACCTGAAAGGAAACCGTATCCCGTCGGGGACGAAGAATTATGGTGAGGTGACAGGTATGATTCTTTCCTTGCCCGAAAACTGGTGGCAATGAGGCTGCGAGAATTGAAAAATTACGTAGGGGAGGCGGGAAGGTCTTTGATTTTGCGATTCTGAATGGTTGAAGGACGCCGTGTGGGATAAGTTTTCCTTTCTATTTGTCGCAAATAGGAGAGGATAGGATGCGGATTTGTTTCCTTTCGCTTGGTTATTTGCGTTTATTGTGTCAATTTGATGAATTTACGTTGGTTGATATCTGATGCGCATTTAGAAAAATATCCCGCAATTCATGCTCCGGTTTCAAGTTCCTTCTATTTTCGTCCGAAATCAGCCGGTACTTCACCCCATTTCTCAGTCTCCCATTTTAGTAAAGGAGTGGTGTAGGCATTTTCTTTCAACCATTTCTCGGCACGTTCTATCAGGCGAAACAATTCTTCGGTCTTTGCCGTACGCTCCAGTTTGGTTTTGCATTTCTTTTGCTTCACCCAGCTCAAGGCGTTCCGGCTATCCGAATAGACAGGCATGGAGATGTTCTTTTGTTTTAACAAAGCAAGGGCATGTACGATGGCAAGGAATTCGCCGATATTGTTTGTTCCATATACGGGACCGAAGTGAAAGATTTCCTGCCCCGTCAACAGATACACACCCCGGTACTCCATCGGACCTGGATTACCGCTGCATGCCGCATCTACGGCAAGGCAATTCAAGTCGAAACCGGAAGGCAAGCGTTTTTCAAAAGATTGGCTTGCCGTTTCTTTATGGGGCTGCAGGTAATGGTGCGGAGGGGTAACCAATGCCTTTTCTGCTTCTTCACGTGTATCAAACGATTTATAGAGCGCACCCTTATAGCCTTTAATCTGTAGCTGGCAATCTGTCCACGAGTCGTACACACCTGGTTCTACGCCTTTCCACACCACGTAAAATTTCTTCTTTCCCATATAATTTCTTTTTTCACCACAGATTACACAGATTTTCAATCAATTTTTTAATCTGTGTAATTTGTGGTGAAGCTGTTTCTTACATGCGTTCAGGCACTTCGATGCCCAGCAATCCCATGGCTTCTTTCACAATCTTGCCCACGTTCTGGCTCAGAGCAAGGCGGAAGATTTTCAACGCTTCGTTTTCTTCGCGCAGGATGCTGAAGTCGTGGTAGAACTGGTTGTATTCTTTTACCAAGTCGTAAGCATAGTTGGCAAGGATAGACGGGTTATAGTCGGTACCTGCCTGAGCTACGGTAGCCGTAAAGTCTGCAAGCATCTGAATCAGTCCTTCTTCTTTTGCCGTCAGCTCGATGCCGGTCGGGATAACCGCTGGAATCGTAATGCCGGCTTCGGCTGCCTTGCGCAGGATGGACTGGATACGGGCATACGTGTATTGGATGAAAGGACCGGTATTTCCGTTGAAGTCGATAGATTCTTTCGGATTAAAGGTCATGTTCTTGCGCGCATCTACCTTCAAGATGAAATATTTCAATGCGCCCAATCCTACGATGCGGGCGATGTCATCGGCTTCTTCCTGTGTCAGTCCGTCCAGTTTGCCCAACTCGTTGCTGGTTTCCTTAGCAGTCTGAATCATGGCTTCCATCAGGTCGTCGGCATCTACCACGGTACCTTCGCGGCTCTTCATCTTTCCTTCGGGCAATTCTACCATGCCGTAAGAGAAGTGCACCAAATCTTTTCCCCACTCGAATCCCAGCTTGTCGAGTAGGATAGAAAGCACCTGGAAGTGGTAGTTCTGTTCGTTGCCTACCACGTATATCATCTTGTCTATCGGATAATCGGCAAAGCGCTGTTCGGCAGTACCGATGTCTTGGGTCATGTAAACCGAGGTACCGTCGGCACGGAGCAACAGTTTCTGGTCAAGTCCTTCGGGGGTAAGGTCTGCCCATACCGAACCATCTTCCTTGCGGTAGAAGATTCCTTTCTCCAAGCCTTCCAGCACCTTCTTTTTCCCTTCCAGATAGGTGTTCGATTCGTAATAAATCTTGTCGAAGCTTACTCCCATCATCTTGTAGGTCTCATCGAATCCGGCATATACCCAGTTGTTCATCTTCTCCCAAAGGGCACGCACTTCGGGGTCGCCTGCTTCCCATTTGCGGAGCATTTCACGGGCTTCCTGCATCAAAGGCGACTGGGCTTCGGCTTCTTCTTTGCTCAAGCCTTTTTCCATCAGTTCGGCTACTTCGGCTTTGTAGTGCTTGTCGAAGGCTACGTAGTAATCGCCTATCAGGTGGTCGCCTTTCTTTCCCGATGATTCGGGAGTCTCGCCGTTGCCGTATTTCAGCCATGCCAGCATGGATTTGCAGATGTGGATGCCGCGGTCGTTCACGATGTTGGTTTTCACCACGCGGTTGCCGTTGGCAGCCATGATATTGGCAAGTGCATTTCCCAGCAGGTTGTTACGCACATGTCCCAAGTGGAGCGGCTTGTTGGTATTGGGCGATGAATATTCAATCATCACCAGCGGAGCCTTCTCGTCGGCTTTGCGGATACCCCATTGCGCATCGGCATGGATGCGGTTCAGCAAGTCAATCCATACGTCCGAAGCAATCGTCAGGTTCAGGAATCCTTTGATGACATTATAGTCGGCAATGGCAGGTTCGTTCGCCTTCAGGTATTCTCCGATTTCCTGTCCGGTTTGTTCCGGTCCTTTCTTCGAAAGTTTCAGAAAAGGGAACACTACCACTGTCAAGTGGCCCGCAAACTCTTTCTTCGTCTTTTGCAACTGCACCATGGCGGGGGTAATCTCCGCTCCGTACAGCTTCTTCACTCCGTCGATAACGGAAGCTGTAAGTTTGTCTTCTATTTTCATGTGTATATCTTTGTGCGTTTGTTTTTTACTTTGTGCGCAAAGGTACGAAATTTTTTTAAGTTAATGCACAAATCTGTACTGCGCCAAATCGTAAATCGTAAATTGTCAAATCGTAAATCAAGCGGTTTTCCAGTCCTCCACCGTCCCCGTCTCGGAAGAGAAGCTGACACCTATTTTATATAAGGTGCGCGGGTCGGCTTCGTAGGGTCGGGCGTAGCCTTTCGCCTCTATCTGCGCCAACGCTTCGTCTGCCGTGCCGTCTCGTTTGAACTCGAAGATATAGATATAGTCATCGGTCTCTACGATGCAGTCGGCACGCCCTTGGCTCTGCTCCTTTTCGGTATAGACCGTGTAGACGCTTATCAGGCGGAAAATCAGGTAGAGCGTGTAGTGGAAGAAGCGTTCCTTCTCCGTCTCGCTCTTCTTGCTGCGCATCGAGTAAGGGATGCCGGCGAGGAAGGAGGTGAACAGCTTGCGGAGCTGCTCCAAATCACCGTGTTTCAGAGACTCCACCACGTCTATAACCCAATTCCCCATATTTTCTTTGGATTTCAGGTAATCGGAAGCGATTAAGGACACGAAACCGTTCTTTACTTCATTGTTTGGGAAATCGAGGAGGAAACGTTCGTATACAGGCTCATATCCTTTGATGGTCAGATAGCCGCTCTGGTAAATCATCGGCAGAGGCTTTTCCACATCCGCCTTATAATCGACAAACTCTTCGGGGCGGTAATAACGTCCGGTCAGTTCGTTCAGGTCTTCTTGTGTATGGTTCAGCAGGCGGAGCAGGTAGGTAGGCGTGCCGCTGGCAAACCAATAGTCGCGGAGTGTCTTTTTGGCAAATGCGTTCAGCAGGCTGAACGGGTTGTACATGTCCGTCAGGTTGCCGCTGAAGTGATAACCGTCATACCGGTGCTTCAGCATGTCCAGCATCCTTTCTTCAGTAACCTTATATTTCGTGGCCAACACCTTGATAGGTTCGGCAAAATAACGCTCCAGCTCTTCCTGCGTGATGCCGCAGAGCGTTTCATACTGCTCGTCCATGCTGATGTCGCTCGGCTGGTTGAATCCGCTGAACACGCTCACCTGAGAGAACTTGGTCACACCTGTCAGCAGGACAAACTGGAGGTCTTCGTCCGCTAATTTAAAGGTGGAATAGAAACCTTTCAGGATTTCCCTGTGGGCGTCCTCCAGCAGACGCTTCTCTCCGCCTACCGTAGTCGTGTAGCCCGTATCCAGCACATCGAGTATTGGCTTGTCGTATTCGTCTATCAACACCACGCACCGCCTGCCGTACTGCTTGTGCGCCTGCTGCAACACGTAGGCGAACCGGTCGCCCAATGTTTCCCTTCTTGCATCTTTGCCATATTGGTCTTCCCATGAAGCAATCCTGCCCTCTATCTTTTTCTCCAGTATTCCGGCTTTGGTGAAATTATCTCCGTTGAAGTCGATATGGAACACAGGATATTCCGCCCATTCCGTCTCTAACTTGTCAATGGCAAGCCCCTTGAACAGTTCTTTCCGCCCTTGGAAATAGCATTTCAGGGTAGATACCAGCAGGCTCTTGCCAAACCGGCGAGGGCGGCTCAGGAAATAAATACTACTGCCCTTTACCAGTTGGTAGATTAAATCGGTTTTGTCTACATAGACATAACCGTCCTCTATAATTCTGTCAAAGCTCTGGATTCCTATCGGATACTTCATCATGGCGCATGCTTTTTTGAA
>ERZ779889.602-NODE-602-length-43698-cov-4.872946_pt1 | contig 43698 bp, 38 predicted proteins | sample MGYA00511030_ERZ779889 | MGnify/ENA primary metagenome ERZ779889 (study PRJEB29588, sample SAMEA2160616) | human gut metagenome | biome: human gut; feature: human-associated habitat; material: faeces | place: Denmark | collected 2008/2010 ... | reverse complement strand
TATGGCGGCACTGGTATTTGTCGGAAACTATATTCAGATAAAAATACCGAACGGCGTGCTTATAACCAGAATCCACTTCGGAAATTCAATGTGTCTGTTGGCAGGACTTCTGCTCGGCGGACTTGGCGGAGGACTTGCATCCGGAATCGGTGCGGCAATTTATGACCTTTTAGACCCTGCGTTTATAATCTCAGCTCCGTTTACCTTCTTGTCAAAATTTGCGATGGGATTCCTGTGCGGAGTTCTTGCATCAAGGATAAGAGGAGAGAAGAAAACCGAAAAGGTTGTTATTGGAGTAACTGTCAGCGCAATTATTGGTCAGCTTGCCTATATATTCATGTATCTTTCAAAAACATACATTGGTCAGCTTCTGCTTGGCGCCGCACAGGGAACTGCACTTTCGGCGACAGCAACCAACGCGATAACCTCATCTGTAAATGCCGTTATAGCGGTTGCGGTATCTGTTCCACTGTTCTTTGCTCTGCGTGTTCCGCTGAAGTCAACTGCTATCGGAGCCATGCTGTTTGAGAAGAAGGAAGAGAAGAAAATCAACTGGGCTGTGTGGATACCTGTAGTAATCGGATTCCTTGCAATATCCTTCGGCGCAATATGGATGTATGCTGAATACAAGAAATCTCACTGATAGTATTCAGCAGGATTGATTTTTGCTCAAATATGTGATAAAATAGCCGCAGACAGGTTAATTCCTGTACTGCGACTTTTTATGGAGACTGAATTATGGAATGGAAAGAACTGAAAATATATACCTCACACGAAGGTATAGAGCCGCTTTCAAACGCTCTTATAATGAACGGAATAGAAGGCTTTGTTATCAATGACCCGGAGGAGATAAGGGAGTTTGAGCGCAATAAAAACGCCTCATGGGATTATATAGGTGAGGAAGTTTATGAGCTTGTCGGCAAGGACGCTTATATTACAGTATATATCCCTGATGATGAATCAGGCGCCGCACAGCTTGAAGCCGTGAGCTCAGCGGTTCAGCAGCTTAAAAGCGCTGATGAGTGCGGCGAATACGGCGAACTGCGGATATCCTCGGGCAGCATAAAAGAAGAGGACTGGGCTAACAACTGGAAGCAGTATTTTAAACCGCTGAATATAGGCGAGTGCCTTGTTATAAAGCCATCGTGGGAGACTTTACCGGAGGATAACAAACGAATAGTACTCGAAATAGACCCCGAAACAAGCTTCGGAACAGGCAGACATCATACCACCCGCCTTTGCCTTGAGCTTTTGGAGAAGTATATAAAGTGCGGAGATACCGTTTGTGACCTCGGATGCGGAAGCGGAATCATCTCGATTGCGGCAATGCTTTACGGTGCTGAAAAGGCAGTCGCAGTGGATATATCGCCGGACGCTGAAAAGATTTCCCGGGAAAATGCCATAAAGAACGGCATACCTGCCGATAAGTATATTTCCTATTGCGGAGATGTTGTGACTGATGAATCTTTGCGCCGAAGGGTAGGAAAGGGCTACACTTTGGTAGCGGCGAATATAGTAGCAGATGTTCTTCTGGCTATGAAGGATGTTTTTGCGGATATCACCGTTCCCGGCGGAACGCTTGTGCTTTCTGGCATCATCGACGGCAGGCAGGATGAGGTCTTTGATACTATAAAGCAAAAAGGCTTTACACTTATAGAATCAAGAAGCTGCGAGATGTGGAACGCTGCAGTGTTTAAAAAATTATGAACCATATAGAGATAATTTATGAGGATTCCGAGCTGTGCGTGGTCTGCAAGCCGCAGGGAATAGATTCCGAGCATATGCTTACAAAGCTTGTTTCTCAGCAGCTTGGGTGTGATATTTATCCTGTTCATCGTCTTGATAAGGACGCGGGCGGCTTGATTGTTCTTGCTAAGACCAAGTATGCGGCGGCGAAGCTGTCTGATTCCATGCAAAAAGGTGAGTTTGAAAAGTACTACTTGGCTATAGTCATTGGAACTCCGGAAGCGCCGGATGGCAGGCTTGAAGACTATCTGTATCACGACAGGCAGAAGAATAAATCATATGTTGTCAAATCGGCACGTAAAGGCGTTAAGCTTGCCACACTTGAATATAAGACGGTTGGCTTGGCTGTGATACATGATAACACGGTAACTCTTTTGAGAATAAAGCTTCATACCGGAAGGACCCATCAGATAAGGGTGCAGTTTGCATCTCGCAAGCTTCCGCTTCTCGGTGATGTCAAGTATGGCGGAAGAAAGGATGATATTAAGCTTTCGCTGTGGTCACACGAAATAAGCTTTAACCATCCGATAAGCAAAAAACGTCTTGAATTCAGGCTTGCGCCTCCTGATTTGTTCCCTTGGAATGTATTTACTTTACAATATGAATCATAAAATATAGAACCCGCGCCGCACACTTCAGTACGACGCGGGTTCTATTGAGTTACATCACATAAGCGGAGAAAATACCTTAAGCACGGCTTGAAGCAGAGCGTAAAGTGCTCCCTTTTTGTTTATCTGCTCTATAGTTACCTCCTGAGATTTCTCCATAGTCTCCCAGAAATCAGATTCGACCTCTTTTACGCACTTTGATTTGTAGGCCAAAATGCAGTTTTCAAAGTGCAGATAAAAGCTGCGGAAATCGAAGTTTGCCGTTCCGACTACGCATATTTTGCCATCGGCGGCTATAGACTTAGCATGGATGAATCCGGGGGTATATTCGTATATTCTTACTCCGGCGTTCAGCAAAGCACGGTAATTTGAACGTGTCACTGCAAAAACAGTTTTTTTGTCCGGGATGTGTGGAGTGATTATTCTTACGTCGACCCCGCTCATTGCGGCGTGGGTGAGCGCTGTCGTCATTTCATTGTCCAGAATAAGATAGGGTGTTGTGATGTAAAGATTTTTCGTTGCGCTGTTTATGATGCCAAGATAGGCAAGCTCGCAGATGAGCTGGTCGTTAGAAGGTCCGTCGGCATATGGCTGAATATAACCGTCAGATTCGCACTCCAAATCGCCCAGATATTCGTCATAGTCGACCTTTGATTCACCACGAGAGAAGTGCCAGAGCTGCAAAAACGTTTCGGTCATTTTGGTTACAGCTTCGCCCTTTATCATAATGCCTGTATCTTTCCAGTGACCGAACCGCTCCACTTCGTTGATGTATTCGTCGGCGAGATTTATTCCGCCGGTGAAGGCTGTGTTGCCGTCGATAACAAGTATTTTGCGGTGGTCGCGGTAGTTTAAGAAGGTGTCGAGTGATGGACGAATTCTATTGAATACCGAAACGCTTATTCCAAGCCCTTCAAGATATTTGTCATAGCCCTTGGGAAGCTTTTGAATCGTTCCGAAGTCGTCATACATAAGCCTTACTTCAACGCCTTCGGATATTTTAGTCTTTAATATTTCAAGTATGTCGCCGAACATTTTGCCTTGCTCAATAATAAAATACTCTATGAAAATGAATTTTTCAGCTCTGGTAAGCTCGCGGACTACGGCTTTGAAGTAATCTTCTCCTGAAGAAAAATACTTTGCGGATGTGTTTTTATAAACAGGAGCGTAGGCTGTTTTTTTGATGTATTTCATCTGCCTTGCTATTTCGGGGTCTTCCGCTTCAATCTCATGAATACTGTCGCCGGCGGAACTCATTGCGTTGCGCATCATCAGCCTGTAGCTTTTAAAGCGCTTCCCTATGCGATAGCTCTGCTTGGATTTTGCAAATATAAGATAAAGCGGCGCGCCCCAGATAGGGAATATAAGAACTGCTATTATCCACGTCAGCTTGAATGAAGGGTTCATGTCCTCGTTGGCGATATCAAGAACGATGAGAATGGATATAACGGTTGTTATTGCATAGTACCATACGAATTTATTGGCAAAGGATATCACAAAATAGAACAAAACGGCAAGCTGAATAAACGCAAGCAGAGCCGTAATGAATATTTTCGATTGTAAGATTTTAAAGACCTTTTTCAAAGCTTTGCACCTCCCGGATAATGCTTTTATAGTCATTATACACTATATTTCTGATAATATCAAGGGCATTATAATCAGTAAAAAAGGTTACAAGTTGGTTACAGCAATATAACAGTTTGCAAAGAAGCATTGACAATTGGGAGCTTGACTGTTAAAATATATAAGAATGTAAAAGTGTGCGAGTATATTATTAAAATATTCAGGGGCGTAAGTATATCATCGTGTATATTTAGGTGTGCAAGTATATCGTCTTTTTGAAAGGAAAGATTTTTTAATGAGCGAACATAAAATGCTGTGTATGGGCTGTATGGAGCCGATAGAGGATGAGCAGAACAGCGTATGCCCATTTTGTGGGTATGACGATTCATCTTTGAATCCGCCGTCTTACCTTCAGCCTAAGACTGTTCTGGATTCAAGATATATTGTAGGTAGGCTGCTCAGCTTCAACGGTGAATCCGCACTGTATATAGGATATGACAATACCGAAAGCGCAAAGGTATTTATCCGCGAATATATGCCGGATGCTATATGCCAGCGTATGGCTGGAACTGCCGAGCTTGTTGTAAATCAGTCATCCTTGGTGCAGTATAAAAATTATCTGTCGGAATTTGTCGAGCTTAACAAATCGCTTATGCGGTTCAGAACAATGTCTCATATCATAGCCCCGAGCGATATGTTCTATGCCAACAATACCGCCTATTCCGTTATGCCGTATTGCGACGGAATAACCTTAAAGCAGTATCTTGCAGATAATGCAGGAGAGCTTAGCTGGGAGCAGGTTAAAAAGCTGTTTCCTCCGCTGCTTACCACCTTGGGATGCCTACATAACGCGGGCATAGTCCACAGGGGAATCAGTCTTGAAAACATACTTGTCACTGATAAGGTTGAATTAAAGCTTACCGGCTTTTCAATTTCGGAGATAAGAACGGTAAATACCGACCTTGCGCCAGAGCTTTATCCCGGATATTCCGCCCCGGAGCAGTATGCCGCTGCGGATTGGGACGGCACATGGACGGATGTTTACGCCGTAGCGGCGGTCATGTACCGTCTTCTTACCGGATGTATGCCCACCGAAGCCATGGCAAGGGTCAGCAACGAATCGCTTTTAGAGCCCTGTAAGATAAATCCGCACGTTCCTGCGAATATCTCAAAGGTCATTATGCAGGCTATGCAGCTTTCCTGCCAGCAGAGGATTCAGACAATAACCGATTTCGTGACAAAGCTTTTTGAGCAGCCGAGCTATATGAACAAGCTCCCAATGGGCGCCACACAGACTATACCGATAAACGTTACGGATAAGGACCGCAGAAACAGTTCTGCAGGTAAGAAAAAGAAGAAAAAGAAATCCAACATCGGAATGTTCATCGGAGCGGTTATACTGGTGGTAATAGTGGTTGCGGCATTCTTTGCACTTATAATGATGCTCTTCCCAGATGATACCAATAACGACAATAACAGCACTATAACAGACGCAACCGACAACTATCTGCCTGTAGTAACAACTGTTGATACCTCCGCCACCGAGCCAACAGCTCCGCCGATAAGCGTAGAACAGCCGCCGGTCACTGAGGCGACTAAGCCGCAGGGAACAATGTTTGTCATGCCGGATTTAAAAGGCAAGAAGTTTACCTCTGTTGAAGAGAGCGAAACTTGGAAGGACAGACTTGAATTTGAAGCGGTCTACGAGTATTCCGACGAATATGAGCGCGGCATCATCTTTGATCAGGATATACCCGGTGGAACCGACCTTTATCCTGTACAGAAGGTAAAGCTTTTTGTAAGCCAGGGTCTTTCGGTTGTCGATATACCCGACTTTATGAAGATAGATGATTTGACCGGCTTCTGGGTAAGAATGACGAAGGAAGAATATGTTGCTGTCCTGAATGAGCTTAATATAAAATACAAGTTCAGAGATCTTAGCACTCCTACAGAACAGTCCGGTTTGGTAATGGACGTTTACTGCAAGGAAAGCGGTCAGGGAGTCGGCGGACAGATAAATGTCAAAGAAGGCAATACTCTTTATGTAGATATATCAGTATTTTCGCCGGACCTTGAAGCCGCGGGATAATGCCTTAGGTTTTACCGATTCAACTTATTATCAGTGCTGAATTGTTCACTCAACTGATAAAATTGAATGGTTTTTCGCACGATTTTCTTTGTTTTGTTGAAATTTGAACAGATAATTTGAAAAATACGCATCATTTTTTGGTGCGTATTTTCTTGTCAAAAATATTGACAATAACTCATTGTAATGATATGCTTAATGTGTTCATGGCGAACGGCATAGTATATTATTAATATAGCAGTGCCGTTGTAATTAAGTTAATACTTAACGGAGGTTAATTATGTCAAGAACAATAGGAATTCTTACCAGCGGCGGGGACGCCCCCGGAATGAACGCCGCAATTCGTGCGGTGGCAAGAGCAGCACTTTATAAAGGATACAAGGTTATTGGAATAAGAAGAGGATATCAGGGACTTATAGACGGCGATCTTTTTGAGATGGGTCCCAGAGATGTTTCTGATATAGTACAACGCGGCGGAACAATGCTTTTCACCGCAAGAAGCAAGGCTTTTATGACGCTTGAGGGTCAGCAGGCCGCAAAGCAGAGATGCGATGAGGTCGGAATAGATACTCTTGTCTGCATAGGTGGAGACGGCACATACCGCGGAGCTTTGGATATTTCAAAGCTGGGCGTTAAGTGCATAGGTATCCCCGGAACCATAGACAACGATATTTCCTGCACCGAATATACCATCGGTTTCGATACTGCTGTCAATACCTGCGTAGAGATGATTGACAAGATAAAGGACACTGAAATGTCCCATAGCCGCTGCTCAGTTATAGAGGTAATGGGCAGACGTGCTGGTCATATAGCCGTAAATGTCGGAGCTGCTACCGGCGCTACCGAGGTTATAACCGTTGAAAGACCTTATGATCTCGACGATATCTGTAAAAAGGTGCTTGAACAGAAGGCAACTGGCAAGAAGCACTTTGAAATAGTAGTCGCCGAAGGCGTTGGTCATTCTGAGGAAATCGCAAAGTACATTCAGGAGCATACTGGCATCGATTCGAGAGCCACTGTTTTAGGTTATGTCCAGCGCGGCGGCGCACCTTCGGCTCATGACAGAATTATTGCCGCAAGAATGGGCTGCTACGCCGTTGAGCTTATTGAAAGCGGTGCATATAACAGAATAATAGCAGTCAAGAACAACAAGCTTGTTGATTACGATATAGTTGAAGCGCTCGGCATGAGCAAGATGTATGACGAACATCTTCATAAGCTTTTAAGCGCGCTTTCACTTTAATCGTTTTCATAAATTCGCAAAATAAGAGTAGGAAACCGAGCGTAATACTTATTTCATCATAAAGTGACAGTAAAACATCTGAAACTTTTCAGTATGAAATCAGTATAAGTGCCGCAGAGACGGGGAGTTGCTTTGCGGACGAAATGTCAGTGTGATATATAAACGCTGTCTGCGGTTCGGCTTCCGCATCCCGCTTAACGTGCATACAGCTTTACTGACGATAGCTTTTCATGATAACTATCCATGCATATTAAGCAAAACTATTATGTATTGGAGGTAGAATTATCATGAAAAGCTTTTTTAACGGCTCGGAAGCCTCTTCCGAAAACGGCGGCTCAAATCTGAGGGAACATCTGAAGGATAATATGTTTATCCGCTCGGCTAAGGAGCTGAAAAGCATACGCTGCCTGTGCGTGACGGCTATGCTCATAGCGCTTGATATCGCGCTGAAACTTCTGGCAGGCATACAGGTCACAGATTCCATAAAAATATCCTTTGCCTTTGTTGCAATAGCATCCATAGGAATGCTGTACGGACCGACAGTAGGCTTTATCGCCGGAATCATAACAGACCTTTTAGGCTTTGTCATCAAGCCAACCGGCGCGTTTGACATTAGATTCACGCTTATTGAAGCCTTGGGAGCGCTTATTTACGGTCTTTTCCTTTACAATGCAGTGAACGGAAAATGGCTTCTTCCCAGAATAATAGCCGCTAAGACGACTGTTGTTATTATTTGCAACCTATGGCTGACAACATGGGCTATAGCGAGTGTGGCAGGAAAGGGATTTCTTGTTATGCTTCCCGCAAGAGTGATATCCAACCTTGCTATGCTTCCAATTGATATTTTCATTCTTGTGCTGTTCCTTCCCATCGTCCTGAGAGCGTATAATACTGTGTTCAAGGGAGTAAGAAAGGTCAAGGAAAACGCCGTCTTTACCGACAGCGGCTTTGCTACTGCATTGATGTATATTGTCTGTCTGCTCCTTGTCATCATGTGCTGTTTGGGTCTTTCCGAGCAGGATCTTAAAACCAAGAATTCCGACCTTAAGAAAACCGTTGCGGATCAGTCGGAAACTATTGAAAGGATGCAGTCAGAAATTGACAGGCTTTATGAAAACGCAGGCATCGAGAAGCCTGTAATCGAAGCTCCGAAAGAATAGACGAATAATAGCAGTTAATTCAAATTAATTCCCTGAGCAAACGCCTTGCACAGGGAATTAATTTTTCCTAAAACCCTGCAAATTGTAGATATACTACTTGTAATTCACAATTATTTGTGTTATAATAATCTGTGTTTGACGTGCTGACGCTGTAATCGTATGTTATGTGCTCAGCAACTAACCGCTATATTATAATTTGGGACGGATATTGCAGTTTGATTTGCATCAAAGCAAATTAGATATAGCGCTCCGCTTCCGATATAATAAATAATCGAAATATTTTAGGAGAGAAAACTATGGATGTTATTTCATTATCGCGCGAATTGGGCGCAGCTATTCAAGCCGATCCCAGATATACAAGATATCTTGAAGCAAGGGATTTAAACGACAAGGATGAAGAGCTTCAGAAGCTTATCAGTGAGTTCAACCTTGGCAGAATGCAGCTCAATCAGGAAATGTCCAAAAAGGAAAACAAGAGCGAAGATAAAATTGCCGAACTGAACCAGAAGGTAAGGGCTCTTTACGGTCAGATTATGACCAATAAGAATATGTCTGCCTATAACGAGGCAAAGGGTGAGATGGACAGAATGCTTGACCAAATCAACAACATCATAACCCTTTCGGCTAACGGCGAAGACCCGTATACCTGCCCGGCTGAGCATCAGTGCACCGGAAGCTGCTCTACCTGCGGCGGCTGTCACTAAAACACAGAAATTTTGATTAGGAGTGAGTTCAAAAAATGGCGTTGACGTATAAAGACATTGATATGTCGAAGGTTTCAAAAGGCATGAAGCAGTATCTCGACATAAAAATGAAATATATGGATAACATTTTGTTTTTCCGCTTGGGCGATTTCTATGAAATGTTTTTTGACGATGCTGTTTTAGTCTCAAAGGAGCTTGAACTCACTCTTACATCTAAGGACTGCGGGCTTGAGGAACGCGCACCGATGTGCGGCATACCGCATCACGCCTGTGATACCTATATCAAAAGGCTTATAGACAAAGGCTACAGCGTTGTTATATGCGAGCAGCTTGAAGACCCGGCAACTGCCAAGGGCATAGTAAAGCGTGACGTTGTAAGAATTATCACCCCCGGAACACTTACCGACAGCAATATGATAGATTCCAGCGAAAACAACTGGCTTGCAAGCGTATATCTCGAAGCCGGCGCCTGCGCTATCTGCTTTGCGGACATTTCGACGGGGGAGGCTCATCTGTACAGATCCACCGAAAAGGATCTTGGGGCATATATCATCAACAAGCTTTCGAGGTATTCGCCCTCTGAGATTCTTTGTCAGAAGAAGTTTTCAAGGCTGAAAGAGGCTTATGTTTTTATAACCGATAAGTTAAGGGCTTCAATAAAAAGCCTTGAAGATTCCGATTTTGATTTTTATAAGCACAAGCAAACTGTTCTGAATCAGTTTTCAAACGATTCTTTTGTAAATCTGGAGCTTGGCGATTCTGACATCGAGGCAAAGGTATGTTCGGCTCTGTTCTTGTACATCGAAAAAACTCAGTGTGCAAGTGTTGCAAGATTTTTCTCGATAGTAAGACACAGCGATGATGCCATTATGACTATCGGCTATACGGCAAGGAGCAACCTTGAGCTTGTCAAAACGATAAGAAGCGGTTCAAGTAAGGGAACGCTTTTGTGGGTGCTTGATAAGACAAAAACAGCTATGGGCAAGCGTATGCTTGTGACCTTTATCGAACAGCCGCTTATGAATCCGGCGAGGATAATCGCAAGGCAGGACGCTGTTGAAGATCTGCTTTCGGATGTTGCCCGGCTTGGTACGCTCAGGGACAAGCTTTCCGGTGTTTATGATCTGGAAAGGCTTATGACCAAGGTTTTGTATAAAACCGTGTCACCTCAGGACTTAAAAGCACTTTCATCAACTGCTGAGTGTCTGCCGGATATCAAGCAGATTCTTTCGCAGTGCCGCTCGAAGCTTATTCACTCACTCGACAGTGAGATTTCCGATTTGGGCGAGATAGCAAACCTTGTCAACAATGCCATCAGCGATACGCTTCCGAACTCCATGAAGGACGGCGGATACATAAAAACTGGCTTTAATTCCGAACTGGATGAACTGCGGGATATCGCGAAAAACGGCTCTGCGCTTATTGAAAAAATAGTCGCTGAAGAAAAAGAAAAAACAGGAATAAAATCACTTAAAAAAGGATATAACCGAGTATTCGGATATTATATAGAGGTAACAAAGACGTTTTACGACCTTGTACCGACGGACAGATACATAAGAAAGCAAACTCTTGCCAACTGTGAAAGATTTATAACCCAGGAGCTTAAGGAGGCAGAGGATACAATTTTAAGCGCGTCTGACAAGATGATAGGTCTTGAAGCGGAAATATTTGAAGAGGTTCGGCAGTACGTTTCAAACGCGCTCGGAACTGTTCAAAGAACCGCTCTTGCAATTGCAAGTATAGACGCTTTAGCATCACTTGCCATAGTAGCGCTTAACAACAATTACGTTAAGCCGGATATAGCTATAGACGGCATTATAGATATACGAAACGGCAGACATCCTGTAGTTGAGCTTATGCTTGAAAACGAGCTGTTTGTTCCCAACAACGCATATCTTGACAATACCGATAACCGGATGATAATTCTCACCGGTCCCAATATGTCGGGCAAGTCGACCTATATGCGCCAGATTGCGCTTATTGTTTTAATGGCTCATATGGGTTCGTTCGTCCCGGCGGACTATGCCAAGATTTCGGTGGTTGACCAGATATTCACAAGGGTGGGCGCATCAGATGACCTTTCAGCCGGACAGTCTACCTTCATGGTTGAAATGAGCGAGGTTGCGGATGTCATTAAGCACGCAACCAAAAACAGCCTTGTCATTTTGGACGAGGTGGGCAGGGGAACCTCCACCTTTGACGGTATAAGCATTGCTCAAAGCGTAGCAGAGCATATTGCCAATACCCGCAAGATAGGCTGCAAAACCCTGTTTGCTACCCATTATCACGAGCTTATCGAGCTTGAGGGTCAATGTGATGGTGTTAAGAATTTCAGCGTAGCCGTAAAGCGCGGCGCGGACGGAATAAGATTTTTAAGAAAGATAGTCCGTGGCGGAGTAGACCAGTCCTACGGCTTGGAGGTTGCAAAGCTCGCCGGTCTTCCCGAATCCATTCTGAAGAGGGCGAGAGCGATTCTGACCGAGCTTGAATCAAAGGCGGCACGCTCCGATTCGTCTGCAAAGGAAAACGACGGTCAGGTAACATTCACACTCATAAACGAAATGAATGCTATTGATATGCTCAGAAAGACGAATATCGACGAGCTGAGCGATTCTGAGCTCAGGGAGCTTATCGGTGAAATCATAAAATATATCTGATGGGGTTGTTTGAACGAAAATGTCAAAAATACACGTTTTGGACAAATCGGTGTACGAGCTGATAGCTGCCGGTGAGGTTATAGAAAGACCAGCCGCAGTTATAAAAGAGCTTATAGAAAACGCTTTAGACGCCGGAGCAACTAAAATCACAGTTGAAATCAAAAACGGTGGCAGAACCTATATGAGAGTTACCGACAACGGCTGTGGAATGAGCGCTGAAGATGTTCCTTTGGCGTTTATTCGTCATGCAACAAGCAAGCTCGCCACCAAGGAGGATCTTGACAGCATTCTTACTCTTGGATTCCGCGGCGAGGCTTTGGCTTCCATATGTGCGGTTGCTAAGGTAGAGGTTCTGACAAAGCAGGCGGACGCTCCCATGGGATATCATTATCAGATAGAATCAAGTGAGGAGATTGAGTCCGGCGAAATCGGATGTCCTAACGGAACAACTTTTATTGTAAAGGATTTGTTCTTCAATACTCCGGCAAGGCAGAAATTCATGAAAAAGGATGTTTCAGAAGGCAACTATATATCCGATATAGTTCAGAAGCTGGCACTTTCTCACCCTGATGTATCCGTAAAGTTTATCCGCGATAACAAGATAGAATTTGTAACTCCGGGCGACGGCAAACAGCTCTCCTGCATTTATGTTATACTCGGCAAGCAGTTTTACGCAAGCTGTATTCCTGTAGATTACAGCTACCTTAATATAAGGATTTCAGGATATATAACAAAGCCGCTTGGCTCATTTGCAAGCCGTGCAAATCAGATATTCTTCGTCAATTCAAGATATATTAAATGCACAACCTGTCAGTTTGCACTTGAAGATGGATATAAGGACAGAATGATGGTTTCCAAATATCCCGGCTGTGTTCTTAATATTGAGATAGATTCCGAATATGTGGATGTCAATTATCACCCATCAAAGCTTCAGGTCAGGTTTAAGGATGAAGCTATAGTCCACAGTGCTGTTTTGTTTGCTGTAAAGAATTCGCTTATGCTTTATGACACTCCGGCGGAAATAAAGTTTGAGGCTGTTAAAGAACCTGTTTTAACGGCAAACGAAGTATACGCAAAGCCGGTCGTAAGCGAGCCTATGCAGCAGCTGTCTTTTGAAAACATAGCAAAGAAGCAGACTGAGCGTGAAGAGGAGCTTGAAAAGCCCGAAGAATTATATGAACCGGTAATGCCGGATAAGCCTGAACCTCGGACAAATAAGGTTAAGGCTGTTCTCTCCTACGGCTCAAGCGGTGAAGATAATAATAGCTATCCTGATAAATGGCCGGATTCTATTCTCTCAAAGTCAAATATTAAACCGTCGAAGAAGAATGTGCAGGAGCCGGATGAAGCATCGGACGACAGCATGGGCGGATTCAAATATATAAACAGCAAGTCGGTTGAAAAGCAGGAAGTGCCAAAGAATATAAAAACCGAAGAGAAAACAAACTCCGGAATACCGCCTATAAATGTTCTTGGTGAAGCGTTTAAGACATATATAATCGCCGAATGCGGCGGAGATATTATTTTTATTGATAAGCACGCAGCTCATGAAAGGTATATTTATGAGCAGATAAAGAACCGTCAGGGCGATTTAGAAACACAAATGCTTATTGAGCCCATCAACGGCAGAGTTTCAAGCGATATATATGAGGCTGTTTCGGAAAATCTGGATATGTGCCGCAGGCTCGGACTTGAGGTTAAGCCTCTTCCATGCTCCTTCCTGTCTATTTCGGGACTTCCGGCAATAGCGGATAATATCGAGCCTATGGACATCGTTGAAAGAATCGGTCTTGCGGTTATTAATAAGAACGAAGAAACAAGCAAATCTGTTTTTGATGATATATATCACACCATAGCTTGCAAAGCTGCTATTAAAGCACAGAGCGACACCGATAAGATAGAGCTGAAAAAGCTTTTGGACCTTGTTACGGAGGATGATTTAAGGTACTGCCCGCACGGACGCCCGATACTTATTAAGCTTCGTAAAAAGGAAATAGAAAGAATGTTCAAAAGGATTACATAATGAAGAAAATCCCTTTGATAGTTGTATGCGGACCGACAGCATCCGGAAAAACATCTTTGGCTGTAGAAATTGCAAAGCTATATAACTGTGAGGTCGTTTCGGCGGATTCTATGCAGATATACAAGCATATGCAGATAGCAACCGCAAAGCCGACTGCTGAGGAAATGCAGGGCATACCGCATCATCTGATAGATTTTCTTGAACCGGACGAAAGCTTTTCGGTCGCGGATTATGTTAAGCTCGCCAAGGAGCAGATAGCTGACATATATTCCCGCGGAAAGATTCCGCTTTTGTGCGGCGGAACCGGGCTTTATATATCATCGCTGATAGATAATGTTGCTTTTGACGATATCTGCTCTTCAACCGAGTTAAGGAAAGAACTGTCGTCAATAGCGCAGGAAAAGGGCGGGGAATATCTTCTGGATATGCTTAAGCAGTTCGACCCTGAATCCGCACAAAGGCTGCATCCCAACAATGTTACAAGGATAATCCGAGCCATAGAGGTTTATAAAATATCCGGTATAACCATGACCAAGGCAATGAAAAACAGCCGGAGGGATGGTATATATGAGCTTTGCATGATAGGAATAAGCTATTCTGACAGGCAAAAGCTCTATCAAAGAATCAATATGCGCGTTGATATGATGGTGAAAAACGGTCTTATCGATGAAGCGCGCGAGGTTCTGCAAAATACTGACTTGGGGACCTCTTTCCAGGCAATCGGATATAAGGAGCTTAAACCCTACTTTTCTGGTGAAAAGACTGCCGAGGAATGTATAGAAAAGCTGAAGCTTGAAACAAGACATTATGCAAAGCGCCAGCTTACTTGGTTCAGACGGGACAGCAGGATAAATTGGATTTATCCTGATAACCTTCCAGAAGGCAGAACGGTGCTTGACGAGGCTGAAAAAATAATAGAAGACTCTGGACTGTTTAACTCTCAGAACTGTGTTTGACATTTTTTGCAGGTATTCTGTATAATAATCATCTTATCTTAATGAAAGGACTATATGCCATGAAGCTTAGAATGCTCAGGGATTCGCTGATTTACCTTCTTATTTTCGCCTGCTTTATGGCGATAATAGTTTCACAGATATATTTGTCTATGTCCAAGGAAAGCACCACCGAGGATGCTGTTATGTTTACAACAAGGCACAGCCTGAGCTTTACCGGTGTTATAGTCAGAGATGAAAAGCTTGTGCGCTCTCAGAATATGCAGGATGGTGTTTTGAATTACTGCGTTTCGGACGGCGCAAGGCTTTCTAAAAGATCTCAGATAGCAAGAATCTATACATCCTATGACCAGATATATTACCGTTACCGCATAGAACGGCTTGACGATATGATTGAGGTTCTGGAAAAGGCTCATGATAAGGGAACAACCGAATATGCTCAGCCGGAATTTATATCATCCCAGATAACAGAGGAATATAAGGCGATACTTTCCGATGTTGCTCAGGGAAACCTTTCGCAGATGTATAAGGACAAGCTTGATATGCTTAAGCTGATGTGCATATACAATGTTGCTTCAAACGCTGAAAGCGATTACAGCAGTAAAATAATAGCTCTTAAAGAAGAAAAAAGCAGATACGAAGACGGTCTTTCAAACCCCATTTCGGTCGTAAGTGCAACCGAATCCGGGTATTTTACCTCTGTTGTTGACGGCTATGAATCCAAGCTGAGCTTGGATGGCATCGGCGATATGACGGTCGATGGCATAAATGAAATAATTGCTTCTCCAAAGAACATGGAATCCATCTCTCCGGATGTGATAGGCAAGGTCTTCAGCGACTATACATGGAAGCTTGTGGGAGTTATCAACACACCGGATAGATATTTTGTAAATCAAAGCTTTAACGTTATATTTTCATCTATAAATAAGTCTTATGAGTGTTATGTTGAAAGCATAACGCTTACTGGCAATGGTGATGAGGCGATTATAGTTTTAAGCTGTGACGAGATGGATGCTCAGATAGCCGCATCGAGGGTATTGGACGCAGAAATACTCTTTGGCGAATATACCGGCGTAAAAGCTCCAAGAAGAGCCATAAGGTTCAGGAATAACGAAAAGGGCGTCTATGTTCTTGAAGGCGAAAAGATGATATTCAAGAAGCTTGATGTTAAATACGAGGGCGATGATTATGTCCTTTCAAAGTATACAACGGACAAGGAATACTTAGAGCTTTACGACAGAGTTTTGCTCGATCCGGTGCCGACGGTCGTACTTCCAGAGGAAAATGAAGACAAAAATCAGCCGGATGACGGCGGAAATCCGTCCGAAGCAGCATAAAATACAAGTTTTAATCGAGTTTTTTTCTTCTACATCTTGACAACGACGGTGAAATATAAGATAATATAGTAGTATGGATATGCATTGAGTTAGAATCTATTTATATATTTTTGTACGGAGGGTTAATTTATGAGCTTTATTGATTCCATTAAGAACTTTTTAGTTTCTGAAGAAGAGGATGACAATTATCAGCCTTTGGTAGACGATCAGGTTGAAACCGTTGATGTTGCCGAGGAAAGAAGAAACCGTGAGGTTAAATTCAACACAACAGCAACTGTTCAGATAGTGCTTTCAAGACCTACCGATTTTTCAGAGGTAAAGGCTATCGGGGACGATTTGAATCATCAGAAAACCGTTCTTTTAAATCTCGAGCTTGTAAAGGCTGAGGATGCTAAGAGAATTATGGACTTTCTTTCGGGCGTTGCATATGCAAACGGCGCGGCAATTAAGATGACTGCGCAGAAGACATTTGTTATCATGCCTAAGAACGTAGGCTTCAGCGGAGTAGACCTTATGAGCGAGCTTGAAGCCGGTGGATACAGCTTCTGATGAATAATGTAAAAATTCTCTCTTCGATCACCGACGAGGAGAGAGTTTTAACACGCCATTTAGTTGATTTGGCTAAGCAGTCAGAAATTTCTGGGCGTGCAAGGTTTTCATGCTTTTTGGATGAGCGTCAGCGCATTTTGTGTGAAGCTCAGCTGTCAAAGGAAGGCTATGAAAATTATGAATTTATCGGTGGATATGATGGTGCCGTCCGCAGAGCGGCGGTATTTCACGGCTTCGGAGAAGAGGTTCCGTTCACACCGGTGGTCTTTAACTACCGTGAGGCGGACAAGCCCACTCACCGCGATTTCTTAGGTTCACTGATGGCTTTGGACATCAAGCGTGAGATGGTAGGGGACATACTTGTCTCCGACGGCAGATGCGTTGTATTTGTCATGAACAGTGTTCTGAGCGTTGTCTCGGATGTTTCAAAAATAGGAAAATACGGCGTTAAGATAAGCTATGATTTTTCTGAGGATGATATTCCACAGCAGGAATTTGAAAAAATAACGGCGACGGTTCAGTCTTTAAGGCTGGATTCCGTCCTTTCTAACGCAATAAGAACCTCGCGGGAGAAGTCGCAGGAGCTTATCAAAGCTAAGGGCGTAGTATTGAATCACGTTGAGGTTTACGATCCAAGCTTGAAGATTGAGGAGGGCGATGTTTTCTCGGTCAAGGGCTTTGGTAAATTCGTTCTCAGTGAAATAGGCGGATTTTCAAAAAAAGACAGAACTTTTATAACGATTGAGAAGTTTAAGTAGCATATAACTTGCTTGTTATATATTCAGGATAGATTAAGGAGGATAAGCATGAACCCTAAGGATGTTGCATCAAAAAAATTTGAAAAGGGCTTCGGCTATAAGCAGGAGGAGGTAGATGCATACCTCAAGGAAGTTGCCGTAGCGCTGGCAACTGCTATGAAGGAAAAGGAAGAAAGCGAAGCTAAGATAGTCAAGCTCGTTGAAAAGATAAATGAATACCGCAGTGATGAGGACGCGATTAGAGACGTTTTGCTTGTAGCTCAGAAGCAGGGAAAGCGAATTATCTCGGACGCTAAGGATGAAGCGGCAAAAATTGTTGCCGACGCTCAGACAAAGCGCGATTCTCTGCTCGCGGAGATATCCAACGACTGTGAAGCTTTGAAGCGCTCACAAATCGAAAAAATAGCTGTTGCGATAAAAGAGGAAAACGAAAAGTACAACGCCGTTGTTGCGGCATCGAAAACTCAGACCGAGCTTCAGACTGACAAGCTCAACAAGCTTAAGCTTGAAGTAAACGACTTTAAGAAAAAGCTTCTTGTTATTCTTGAAGAGCAGGTCAAAATCGCAGCTTCTCTGCCGGAACTGACGGATGAGGAGATTCAGAAGATAATCAGCGGTCAGATCAAGCCTGCTGCTCCTGCGCCCGCACAGGTTCAGGCAAATACCGCTCAGACCGCTGCAGCTCAAGAACCATCAAAGCCTTCCGATATCGCAAAAGCTGCGATGTCCTCACCAAACGAAGCTCAGAAAAAGCCTGTTAACGACAAAATGAGAAGCGTTCCGGCATTCAGCTTCGGAGACGGTCACAGAAAGCAGGAGTTTTCATCCAGCGATCTTAAATTCGGTCAGAACCAAAATAACAACAATAAGAAATAATCAGAATTAGAGGTAATAGCAATATGGACTACAACAAGACTCTGAATCTTCCCGAAACAGAGTACCCGATGAGAGGAAACCTTCCGGCAAAGGAGCCGGTAATGCTCGAAAACTGGGACAATGAACAGCTTTATAAAAAGATTCTTGAAAAGAATGAGGGCAAGCCTTCTTATGTTCTGCACGACGGCCCTCCGTATGCAAACGGCGATATACACCTTGGTACAGCACTTAATAAGGTTTTGAAGGATATTATCGTCAAGCAGAAGAATATGTCCGGCTATAAAGCAAACTATGTTCCAGGTTGGGATACCCACGGTCTGCCTATTGAGCTTAAGGCTATGAAGTCTATAGGCGTTGAGGATGGTGCGATCCCTCCGTTAGAGCTCAGAAAGCACTGCCGTGAATTTGCTCTTTCCTTTGTTGAAAGCCAGAAACAGCAGTTCAAGAGATTAGGCGTTTTAGGCGATTTCGATAATCCGTATCTGACCCTTAAGCCTGAATTTGAAGCAAGACAGGTAAAGGTATTCGGCGAAATGATAAAGCGCGGATACATTTATAAGGGTCTAAAGCCTGTTTACTGGTGCCCTGAGTGCCAGACTGCACTTGCCGAGGCTGAAATCGAGTATCAGGACGATCCTTGCTATTCCGTTTACGTTAAATTCAACGTTGTTGAGGATAAGGGACTTCTGACAGCGCTCGGTCTTGATCTCAAAAACACCTATTTCGTTATATGGACAACCACCACTTGGACTCTGCCCGGAAACCTTGCTATATGCTTGGGTCCTGATTACGAATATACCGTCGTTAAAGCTAACGGCGAAAACTATATAATGGCAAGAGAGCTTATAGAGCCCACCCTTAAAGCCGCCGGAATAGAAGAGTATGAAACTATAGGCTCGTTCACCGGCAAGGAGCTTGAATACTGCAAAGCTCAGCATCCGTTTATGCCAAGAACCTCGCTTGTAATCGTGGGCGACCATGTAACGCTTGAAAGCGGTACAGGCTGTGTTCATACCGCGCCTGGCTACGGTGTTGACGACTTCGAGGTCTGCAAGAAGTATCCAGAGCTTGGAATAGTAGTCGGTGTTGACGGTCACGGCGTTCTTACAGAGCAGTCCGGAATGTTTGCCGGTCTTAAGACTGACGATGCAAATAAGGTTATAGCAAAGCATCTTGTTGAAACCAATCATATGTTTGCAACCGAAAAGATCCTCCACCAGTACCCCCACTGCTGGAGATGCAAGTCGCCCATACTTTTCAGAGCTACTGAACAGTGGTTCTGCTCGGTTAAGGATTTCCGTGACGAAACTGTCAAGGCGATAGAAGGCGTTGAATGGATTCCTGCATGGGGCGAGGATAGAATCAAGGGCATGGTATTAGACCGCTCAGACTGGTGCATTTCCCGCCAGAAGACCTGGGGCGTACCCATCCCGATAGTTTACTGCAAGGACTGCCACAAGCCGATTGTTAATGATGATACCATAAACGCCATCTCTGAGCTGTTCAGGCGCGAAGGCTCCGACGCTTGGTGGAAGTATGACGCTAAGGATATCATCCCAGCTGGCGTTAAGTGCGAATGTGGCTGCACCGAATTTGAGAAGGAAACCGACATTATGGACGTCTGGTTCGACTCCGGCGTTACCCATACAGCTGTTTTGGACGAAAGGGAAGGCCTTTCGTCTCCGGCAGACCTTTATTTAGAGGGCGCAGATCAGTACAGGGGATGGTTCCAGTCATCACTGCTTACATCCGTTGTAATCAACGGCAGAGCGCCTTATAAGGCTGTCTGCACTCACGGTTGGGTAGTTGACGGCGAAGGCAAGACCATGCACAAGTCGCTGGGCAACGGCATCGAGCCTAAGGAAATCTATGATAAGAACGGCGCTGACATTTTAAGGCTTTGGGTTGCTTCAAGCGATTATCACTCCGACATAAGAATATCCAAGCCGATTTTAGCTCAGCTTTCCGAAGCGTATAAGAAGATAAGAAACACCGCAAGATATATCTTAGGCAACCTTTCTAATCAGGGCGGCTTCGACTTAGATAGGGACGGCGTTGCCTACGAAAATATGGAAGAGCTCGACAAGTGGGCAATAATGCGCCTTGATAACCTTATTGACAAGGTAAATGAAGCTTATAACGCCTTCGACTTCCACATTGTTTTCCATGCTATCCACAACTTCTGCGTTGTTGATATGTCTAACTTCTATCTTGATATTATCAAGGATAGACTTTACTGTGAAAAGCCTGACAGCGTAATAAGAAGAAGCGCACAGACCGCTATGTACAGAATCCTTTCTGCGATATCCCGCCTTGTAGCGCCTATTCTTTCCTTCACAGCTGACGAGATATGGTCTTATATGAACCACTGTGCGAGTGAGAATCCCGAAAGCGTCTTCTTAAACGATATGCCCGAAAAGTCCGGAATGACCTACAGCGACGAGTTTGTCGCTAAGTGGGATTATATCTACGATTTAAGAGTAGATGCCAAGAAGGCTCTCGAGCTTAAGCGTGCAGATAAGGTAATAGGTTCCTCACTGGAGGCTGACCTTGTTATTGCCGCGAGTGATGATTATGACAAGCTTGTTAATATAAAGGATATCCTTCCCGCCGTGTTCATAGTATCTAAGGTAGATATCGAAAACACCGCTGAGGGTGAATACAAGGGCGAAACTACAGGTCTTGGCTTCACCGTTAAGAAGGCTTCCGGTAGGAAGTGCGAGCGCTGCTGGATCTATTCCGATACAGTTGGCGAATGTGACGAACATCCTACTTTGTGCGAGCGCTGCGCTCACACAGTAGGCGAAGAGCACTGATTTTATAAGCATATATTGTTCGTCTGCCGATAGTATTTCGGCAGACGAGCTTTGCTACGTTAAAGGAGCGGTTTGATTGCTGATTATTTCTCTGCTGATTGTTTTGGCTCTAACCGGCGCAGACCAGCTGATAAAATATCTGATTGTTACTAATTTTGAGGAATGTGCCGGGCATCTCAAAAAATATTATACATTTTCTATAGGAAACTTTGATGTTTTCAGCATTACGCATATAAGAAATACCGGCGCGGGATGGAGCATACTTGAAGGTCAGACCGGTCTTTTACTTGCGTTTACATCAATAGTAATGCTTGCGATTCTTGTTTATATGATTGTCAAGCGAAAGACTATGCCCAAGCTTGAAATGCTCAGCCTTGCATTTATTCTTGCCGGCGGAGTAGGCAATCTTATCGATAGGGTAAGGATGCTTGTAGAGCCTGATTTCGGTGGGGTTGTCGATTATATCAACTTTGAATTCATCAATTTTCCAGTGTTCAATTTTGCGGATATCTGCGTGGTTATCGGTGGTATCGAATTCTGCATTCTGTGTATTGTTTCTGAGATAAAGGATACCAAAAAGCGCAAATCAGCAAAGTCTAAAAACGAAAACGCTGTAGACGGTGAAAGCAATGCTTAACTGCGCTTTAAATGTCGACAGGGAAGATGCCGGGCTGCGAATAGATAAATGGCTCTCAGAGCAGACGGATATAGATTTAACGCGCTCAGCTGTTGCCAAGCTTATTGAAGCGGATAAAGTGTTTGTCAACGGAAAAGCCGTCAGCAAAAGCTATAAAATCCAGGCTGACGACGTTGTAGATGTTGAGATTCCCGACCCGGTGGAGTCGAGCGTCCTGCCGGAGGATATCCATTTGGATATCGTTTATGAAGACAGCTATCTTTTGGTTGTAAACAAGCCGCAGGGGATGGTGGTTCATCCTGCTGCAGGTAATTATACAGGTACGCTTGTCAACGCTCTTTTGTTTAGATATAAAGACGAGCTTTCCGGGATAAACGGGGTTATCCGCCCGGGAATAGTTCATAGAATAGACAAGAACACCAGCGGACTTTTGATAGTTGCAAAAACTGACAAGGCGCATATAGGTCTTGCCGAGCAGATAAAGGCGCATAGCTTTACACGTGAATATGAAGCAATCTGTGTTGGAAGATTCAAGGATAAAAGCGGCACTGTTGACGCTCCAATAGGCAGGGACAAGCGCGACCGCAAAAAAATGTGCGTAACGCACTCAAATTCAAAGAACGCAGTCACTCATTATGAGGTACTCGAGGAATTCGCGAATTATTCGTATGTACGGTTCAGGCTTGAAACCGGGCGAACGCATCAGATCCGTGTTCACTGTGCATACTTGGGTCATCCTATTTTGGGTGATGATGTTTACGAAAAGCCGTATCAGAACTGTAAAGGCCAATGCCTTCACGCAAGGAAGATAGGCTTTGTGCATCCGATATCGGGTGAATATCTGGAATTTACAAGTAATCTGCCGGAGTACTTTACAAAACTTCTTGAAAAGCTGAGGAAAACATGAATTATAATGACACGATTTTTGTAACTGATATGGACGGTACACTTCTGTCAAAGAATAAAACCGTCTCAGAAAGAAACCTTAAGCTGATAAGGGAGTATCAGGCGCAGGGCGGCTTGTTCGGAGTTGCAACCGGCAGACCTATTCATACTACTACACGCTATCTTGATATCTTAAAGCCTGATTTACCGCTTATACTTTATAACGGCTGTATAGTTTACGATTATAAATCGGAAAAAATCGTTCATGCAACATACCTGCTTGACTGTGCAAGGGATATCCTTAAAGATATTTTCACGAAATACCCTGGCATAGCGCCTGAGATATTTACATTTGAAGGTCAGTATTATCTCAATCTGAACGATGCCGAAAAGTGGCATCATGAAATCCTTCAAATCAGCTACATAAAGAAGAATTCCGGCGATGAGGTGACAGAGCCTTGGTGTAAGCTCTTGTTTGCGGACAGTGAGGAAGTCATCAACGAGCTTTGCAAGTATGTCGAGAAGTTTGACGGCATGGGCGTAAGGTTTGTAAGGTCCTGTCCGTATTTTCTGGAGCTCCTGCCGGAAGGCGTTTCTAAAGGAAGTGCCCTTGAAAATATGTGTAAAGCAGATTCGCTTGCCAGCCTTGTGAAAGGCAGAAAAATCATTACGGCGGGTGACTATGAAAATGATATTGAGATGCTTAAAGCATCTGATATAAGCTTCTGCCCGGCAAATTCACAGCCGGAGGTTAAAAGGGCGTCAGATTACGTCCTTGAAAGCTCCTGCAATGAAGACGCTATAGCGGAAGCACTTGAAGCATTATTAAAACTATAATTATGGAGGTACCACTATGGATGAATTACTTAAGAAGCAGCTTCAAATCACTGCTTGCAAGGTAAGAATGGGTATTATCGAGGGCGTGTACAATGCAAAGAGCGGTCACCCGGGCGGCTCTTTATCTATCGCTGACGTTATGACATATCTTTACTTTGCAAAAATGAACATCTATCCCGATAATCCTAAGCTCCCTGACAGAGACAGATTTGTTCTCTCCAAGGGACATACCGCTCCTGCGCTTTACTCGACATTGGCCAATAGGGGATATTTCCCGGTTGAAGAACTTAAGGGTCTTCGCCACATCGGTTCTATATTGCAGGGTCACCCCGATATGAAGCATATCCCCGGCGTTGATATGTCCTCCGGCTCTTTAGGACAGGGCATTTCTGCAGCCTGCGGTATGGCACTTTCTGCTAAGCTCACAAGCGATACTTATAAGGTTTATGCCATCCTTGGCGACGGCGAAATCGAAGAAGGTCAGGTATGGGAGGCTGCAATGTTCGCGGCTCACAACAAGCTCGACAATTTGGTTGCCATAGTTGATAATAACGGATTGCAGATAGACGGTAAGATTTCCGATGTTTGCTCTCCATACCCGATAACCGATAAGTTTGCGGCGTTCGGCTGGCACGTTATAACCATGGATGCTCACGATTTTGACAGCATCGAGGCAGCGTTTAACGAGGCTGAGACTGTTGTAAATCAGCCCGTTGCTATAGTTATGTCCAGCACAAAGGGCAAGGGCGTTTCATTTATGGAAAATCAGGTTTCATGGCACGGCACCGCGCCTAATGCAGAACAGTATGAGCAGGCTATGACCGAGCTTAAGGCTCAGCTTGCAGAATTGGAGGGTTAATAAAATGGCTGATATGATTAAAAAGGCTACCAGAGAGAGCTACGGCGAAGCTTTAGCCGAGCTTGGCGATAAGTACGAAAACCTTTACGTTTTGGACGCTGACCTCGCCGCTGCTACCAAGACCGGTATTTTCAAGAAGAAATTCCCTGACAGACATATAGACTGCGGTATCGCAGAAGCCAACATGATGGGTGTTGCTGCCGGACTTGCTGCTACCGGAAAGATTCCTTTCGCATCATCGTTTGCGATGTTCGCAGCCGGCAGAGCTTTTGAAATCGTAAGGAACTCCATTGGCTATCCTCATCTTAATGTTAAGATTGGCGCAACCCACGCCGGCATTTCTGTCGGTGAGGACGGCGCAACCCACCAGTGCAATGAGGATATCGCGCTTATGCGCACCATCCCCGGCATGACTGTTATTAATCCTGCTGATGATGTTGAAGCAAGAGCCGCTGTTGAAGCCGCTATCAACTACAACGGACCCGTTTATATGCGCTTCGGAAGGCTCGCAACTCCTGTTTTCAACGATAAGGAAACCTACAAGTTCGAGCTTGGCAAGGGCGTTCAGCTTGTTGACGGCAGCGACGTTACCATCATCGCAACCGGTCTTATGGTTTACGAATCGATGGTTGCTGCCGAGGCTCTTAAGGCTGAGGGAATCAGTGCAAGAGTTATCAACATCCACACAATCAAGCCGATTGATGAGGAGATTATCATCAAGGCTGCCCGTGAAACCGGACTTATAGTTACCGCTGAGGAACACAGCGTAATAGGTGGTTTAGGCTCTGCTGTATGTGATGTTGTGAGCGCTAACTGCCCGGTTAAGGTAGTCAAGATCGGCGTTAACGACGTCTTCGGCTATTCCGGACCTGCGGCTGCACTTCTTAAGGAATTCGGTCTTTGCTCCGAAAATGTTGTTAAGGTTGTTAAGGAAGCAATCAAGAATAAATAAATCCATAAAATATAGAGCGTGTTCACGCAAAACGTGATTCACGTCTTTTGGGCATATTTTGCCACATTCTTTGTTAAAAAACCTTGAAATATGCAAGTATTCCTGCGGATTTTGCCTTGAATGGAATAAAATCTGCTTCCAAATCCGCAAATCAGTTTTATGTGAACACGCTCTAATTAATGCTTTTAGAATATTCACTTTCCGACCCGGAATATCATAGAATGATTATTATAATATCTGTGATTCCGGGCTCGGGAGGGAATATTTTGCGTAGATACACCAATAATAAAAAATCAAGACTTTCAATAAGCAGTTTGCGTGCTTCAAATTTCTGCATATTAGCTCTTATAGCTTTGCTTGTTGCTGCATCGGCTATGATAAACCGTTCTTTAAAACCGGTCATAATGTCGATGGCTAAACAAAGGGGAGCTTTGGCAGTGTCTGAAATCATAAATGAAGCGGTAACGCAGGCGTTTGAAGATGACAGCATCGGGTATTCCGATCTGGTCAGTCTTAACTATAACGATTCAGGCTTTGTCACCTCTGCGGAGTATAACGCCCATGGCATAAACAAGCTTAAGCTTGAAATCAGCGAAAGGCTTATTAAAGGTCTTGAAGAATTAAGAGCAAGCAAAATCAAGGTGCCATTTGGCAGTACCTCCGGCGATGTAAGCCTGAGCGGAAGAGGTCCCGGAATCAGGATAAGAATTGTTTCGGATGCTGTGCCGGATATTCAGCTCATATCTTCCTTTGAATCTGTCGGAATAAACACCGTCAAGCATGATGTTATTCTGCGGGTCAAGGTTGATTCTAAGGTTTATCTTCCTCCTGCGGAGGATGATTTTTGCTTTACTCAGGATTTTGTCATTGCACAGACTATAATCGTAGGAAACATCCCGGAAGGGTACGCGAATATTGGATAGCGATACTAAAGAAAGGCGCGGTAAAATTCAGATGGATATGCAATCCGCTCGGAAAAGAATTGCCGAGCTTACCGAAACTATAAATTATCATTCAAGAAAATATTATGTTGAAGATAACCCTGAGATAGATGACTATGAGTTCGACGCTCTAATGCAGGAGCTAAAAGCGCTCGAAGCGGAGTTTCCTGAGCTTATAACTCCTTATTCGCCCACACAGCGGGTCGGCGGAGCACCGGTTTCGGGATTTGCAAAGGTTACGCACAAGGTTCAGATGGGCAGCTTGCAGGATGTTTTTTCGTTTTCACAGGTAGAAGAATTTGTGAATCGCATAAAGGAAGAAATACCCGAGCCTTGCTTTACCGTTGAGCCTAAGATAGACGGCTTGTCGGTTTCGCTCGAATACTCGGGCGGTGAGCTTACAAGAGGGTCGACGCGCGGTGATGGCTTTGTCGGTGAAGATGTCAGCGCCAATATCAAAACTATTAATTCTATTCCGCTGAAATTTTCGGACGCTCCTGACTTTTTGGAAGTCCGCGGCGAGGTTTATATGCCGCGCTCGGTGTTCTATAAGCTCTCGCAGGAGATGGAGTTGAACTCCGAGCAGCCGTTCAAGAACCCACGAAACGCAGCTGCGGGGTCGCTAAGGCAGAAGGATTCAAAAATCGCGGCAAAAAGAAAGCTTGATATCTTTGTTTTCAACGTTCAGCAGGTCGAAGGCGTAAAGTTTTCTTCACATAAAGAATCGCTTGATTATCTTAAAGCGCATGGCTTCAAGGTAATTCCAGAATACAGACTTGTCAAAAGCTTTGAAGAAATCAAGGCTATAATTGAGGATATAGGTGAGCGACGCTACAGCCTGCCGTATGACATCGATGGCGTTGTAATAAAGCTTGATAGCCTTGCTTTAAGAGAGCAGGTTGGCTACACCTCAAAAGTTCCGAAGTGGGCGGTTGCATATAAGTTCCCACCGGAGGAGAAGCAGACTAAGCTTACAAGCATTGAGGTAAATGTCGGAAGAACCGGCGCTATTACCCCGGTTGCGGTGTTCGAGCCGATACTGCTTGCCGGAACAAGCGTTTCAAGAGCTACTCTGCACAATCAGGATTTTATAGATGAACGCAATATATCGGTTGGAGACATAATAACCGTGCGAAAAGCCGGGGATATCATCCCGGAGGTTTTGGGGGTTGCCCAAAAGTGCGGGGACGAGGCAAGCTTTAAGCTCCCTTCAAAATGCCCTGTGTGCGGCGCAGAAGCTGTCAGGGAAGAAGGGGAAAGCGCTTTAAGATGCCCTAATATCGAATGTCCGGCGCAGGTTCTGCGCTCAATTATATACTTTGCATCCAAGCCAGCCATGAATATCGATGGCTTTGGACCGGCGGTTGCTCAGGCGCTGTATGAAAACGGCCTTGTAAAAACCATCCCTGATATATACAGGCTGACGGTCGATGACGTTATGACGCTTGAAGGCTTCAAGGAAAAATCTGCCGCAAAGCTTATAAATTCGATTATCAAGTCTAAATCCAGCCCGCTTGACAGGCTTATATGTGGTTTGGGGATACGAAACGTCGGTTCAGCTTCCTGCAAGCTGTTGTGTGAAAAATTCGGAAGCATCGATAATATTATCTCTGCCGGAGTTGAAGATATCGTTGCTATAGACGGCTTTGGAGAGCTTACCGCTGAGATAGTATATAAAACCCTTTCAGAACCGCATATGCTAAAAACCATAAACGAGCTTAAGCAGCTTGGAGTTAATACCGAGTATGAAACTTCGAGGCAATCGGATAAGCTTTCTGGGCTGAGCTTTGTCATAACAGGCACGTTGCCTAACTACTCACGTGACGATATGAAGGCTTTGGTTGAGGCTCATGGTGGAACTGTCAAATCTTCAGTCTCCAAAAAAACCGATTACCTTATCGCGGGTGAGGATGCCGGTTCCAAACTTACAAAGGCGCAGGAGCTTGGCGTTCAAATAGTTGACGAAAACGCATTGTTGCAAATGATTCAATAAAGAAAGGTAGACATAACATTATGGAAAAAACAAATATTGATATCAGGCACGTGGCCAAGCTTGCACGATTGAAAATCGACGACAGCGAGCTTGAACGCTATGAGAGCGAAATGACTGATATAATCAGAATGGTCGAAGCGATGCCGGAAATCAACGAGGAGCTTATTATCGACCCGAACAATGCCATGCATCTGCGCGAGGATAAGCTTGCGGAGGACAAGCTTTCAAGGGACGTTATGCTGAAAAACGCTCCAAAGGTTGTTGCCGGATGCGTAGTAGTTCCAAAAACAGTTGAATAAAGAGGTGACAGATTTTGAATCTTTACGAATATAAAGCATATGAGCTGGGCGATATGCTCAGAAAAAAGGAAATATCCTCGGTCGAGCTTACTAACTCGGTTTATGAAAGAATAGAAAGTGTTGAGCCCAAGGTCGAAGCATACCTCACGCTCAACAAGGAAGCTGCATTAAAGTCGGCCGCCGAGGTTGATAGGAAAATTGCCAACGGCGAGGAGCTTTCAAGGCTCGCAGGAATCCCGATAGGCATTAAGGATAATATTTCGACTGCCGGTCTGCGCACAACCTGCGCTTCAAAGATGCTCGAAAATTATGTCCCGGTGTTCAATGCAACGGTTGTGGATAAGCTTTTGTCGTGTGGCTCGGTCATCACCGGCAAGCTGAATATGGACGAATTTGCGATGGGCTCATCCACCGAGAATTCATATTTCAAGAAAACCTGCAATCCGTTTGATACAAGCTGTGTTCCCGGCGGCTCCTCCGGCGGTTCGGCTGCAGCGGTCGCTTCGGGTGAGGCTGTTGTCGCGCTTGGCTCGGATACCGGCGGCTCTATAAGACAGCCGGCTTCACTCTGCGGCGTGGTGGGTCTTAAGCCTACATACGGCAGCGTTTCAAGATACGGTCTTGTTGCATTTGCTTCATCCTTGGATCAGATAGGTCCTTTGGGCAGATGCGTTAAGGATGTCGCCTTGCTTCAGGACGTTATCTGCGGTCACGATAAGATGGACGCTACGAGCGCTAATCGCAGCCATGCTTCTTCATTTGATGCCTTAACCGGAAACGTAAGCGGATTGAGAATAGGAATCCCGAAGGAGTATTTCGGAAGCGGAATATCGCCCGAGGTCAAGGAGTCGGTTATGAGCGCCGTAAACGACCTTGTAAAGCGCGGAGCGACCGTCAAGGAGATATCTCTGCCATCAACCGGTTACGCACTCTCAGCGTACTATATAATCGCCTGCGCGGAAGCTTCTTCAAACCTTGCAAGATTTGACGGTGTTAAGTACGGTTACAGATGCGCAAACCCCGAAAACCTTCTTGATATGTACGAAAGAACCAGAAGCGAGGGCTTCGGACGTGAGGTTAAGAGAAGAATAATCTTGGGCACCTTCGTTCTGAGCTCGGGATATTTTGATGCTTACTATAAGAAAGCAAAGCTGTTGCAGAACAGAATCAAGGCTGAATTTGATGCGGCGTTTAATGATGTTGACGTTATCGTCACTCCCACTTCTCCGTATGAAGCTTTCAAATTCGGCGACAAGATTGACGATCCGTTGGCGATGTATTCTGCGGATATCTGCACAGTAACCGTAAACATTGCAGGTCTTCCTGCTGTCAGTGTTCCTTGTGGATATTCAAAATCAGGGCTTCCATACGGTATGCAGATCATAGGCAGAAGATTTGACGAGCCGACCGTTCTCAACACGGCTTATGCACATGAAATCTGCTTCGGCGGCTTTAAAGCGCCCGAGCTTTGATTTGGGGAGGGGATTGCTATGATAAAAGGATATGAGGTTGTCGTAGGCTTGGAGGTTCACGCCGAGCTTAACACTGCGACTAAAATATATTGCAGCTGCAAAAACTCCTTCGGCTTGGAGGTAAACACTCAGGTCTGCCCTATATGCATGGGTATGCCCGGAACATTGCCGACACTGAACGAGAAGGTTGTTGAGTACGCAATAAAAATGGGTCACGCCCTCAACTGCGGAATAAACAGAATCTGCAAGCAGGACAGAAAGAATTACTTCTACCCCGACCTTCCGAAGTCCTATCAGATATCTCAGGCGGACATTCCGCTCTGCCACGACGGTTATCTGGATGTTATTGTGAACGGCGAGGTTAAAAGAATCGGCATAGAAAGAATCCACATAGAAGAGGACGCCGGAAAGCTTCTCCACTCGGACAAGTTCGATGGCTCTTTGGTTGACTTCAACCGCTGCGGAGTTCCGCTGATAGAAATTGTATCAAGACCGGATATGCGCGGCTCGGATGAAGCTAAGGCCTACCTCGAAACTATCAAGGCTATACTTAAATACATCGATATCTCCGACTGCAAAATGCAGGAAGGCTCTATTCGCTGTGACGTCAATGTTTCTGTCCATAAGCCGGGAGAGCCGTTTGGCACTCGTTGCGAGATGAAGAACGTTAACAGCTTCTCGGCGGTTGTAAGGGGTATAGATTACGAGGCCAACCGCCAGATAGAGGTTCTCGAAGCCGGCGGAAGGATAACTCAGGAAACCCGCCGCTGGGACGATGCCAAGGGCGAAAGCATCCCGATGCGCTCCAAGGAGGACGCTCAGGATTACAGATATTTCCCCGAGCCCGACCTGCTTACAATCGTTGTGCCGGAGGAAAAGGTTCAGTATCTTAAAGATACCCTGCCGGAGCTTCCTAATGCAAGGATCATGCGCTACATCAACGATTACAGCCTGTCCCATGCTGACGCTTCGATGATAGTTGATGTTGTTGAGAAGGCGAAGTTCTTTGACGAGTGCTTGAAGCTTGGCTGTAAATCACCCAAAATGGCAGCAAACTGGATTCTTGGCGAGATATCCAAGCTTATGAATATGGGTAAAACAATTGAGGAAATCAATGTCACTCCCGAGAAGATTGTCAAGATAATCAACTATATTTCGGATGGAAAGATTTCAAACGCTTCCGGCAAGGTTATATTTGACACTATTGTTGAGAGCGGAGCGGACGTTGATAAGGTCATCGAGGAAAAATCTCTTGCTCAGGTATCTGATACTTCCGCTTTGGAAGAGCTTGCAAAGAAGGTTCTTGCCGAAAACGAAAAGTCTGTAAACGACTACAAGAACGGCAAGACAAATGCGCTTGGTTACCTTGTAGGTCAGTGCATGAAGGCTTCAAAGGGCAAGGCAAACCCCGGAGCTATGAAGGAAATAATACTCAAATATCTTGGATAAAGTTAAAAGCGTGCAGGTTCAGCGGTCTGCACGCTTATTTTTTTGATAGCGATATGTAAAGGATATAGTGCTCATCCCTATAACACATATTAGCGGAACAACGCTTCCCGACTGTGAAATTACAATGTTTGTTTCTGTAGATGAAGCCGGAAGGTATCTTTGAATTAAATAGTAGAATGTACCTGCAAAGGCAGCAGTAATAGCAAGCCTTATCGGCATTACAAGATAAAAGCTCTTAAAGCTGAAAGCAGTTCCGGCAAGGCTTTTTATCTGCATATGTACGCAGACGCCGCCGAAAGCCAGCAGAACGGTTACTATAACAAAATCGATGATTCCGGTGCATTTTAAGGATGATGCGTTGGATATCTCAAGTATCGAATTAAGTATATGCATATCGCTTGTTGCAGGAATTATGGCGTTTATTATTGCAATTATAGCAGAGAAAAATACTATTGCCGAGCAGACTGAAAGCATTGCATATGACGATGAAACGACCGAGGAAGTTATATTGTCCGTAAAGGAGCGTGCCGATATATGCGTTTGCCCGCTCCTGCGTTTAAAGCTTCCTGCAAAGAACAAAAACAAGCAAAGATTTGCCAAGAATACCGCTCCGACAGATGCAAGTCCCAGAATCCTGCTTTTAAACACCGAAGCACTGATGATTCCGAGACAGAACGCGGGTCCTGAGGCATAGCAGAAGCAGATAGCTTTTTCAGCTTCTTGGGCTGTCAGCTCCTTTTTGTCAACCATATCCTTTAGTATTTTAGCCCCTATGGGATATCCTCCAATATTTCCCAAGATAAACGCCGCTAAAACCGAGGGGTTTATCTTGAAAATCGACAGCACTTTATTGATTGCTCTGCTATTCATAACAGCGGACGAAAGAACGCACATCACAAACAGCGACGGCACTATTGTAAAGACACATGACTTTATAGACCTTATAACCGCAGATTTGACATCGTCTATGTATATGACAGACAGAGCCATAAACACGCATATTATCACGCCTTCAACAGCCTCAGACAGCATTTCGCTGTATTTAGAAAGATTTTTCATATATCCATGTCCTTTATTTTTTCTTAAACAATTCTATGCAGAAAATCACCGCAGTATAATTAGATTGAAGACTTTATATTGAAGGGACAGCTATATCAATGAATATTAAAGATCTGATATTTAACAAGGTTAAAAGGCTTACATATTATGATTCATATGTTACCGTCTGCGGCGACAGCGAGGTGCTCATTGAAAATATATCAAACGTATATGAATGTAACGAGATAATGACAAGGGTCAAGGCAGGAAGGAAAGAAATAGTAATCTGGGGCAGCGGATTGAAGATGAAGAACTATGTGAATAACTCCTGTATTGTCAAGGGAAAAATCGCATCTGTAGAAATAATCTCCGGAGGGGCAGTTAAGGAATGAATTACTATAGGGCAATAGGCGCGTTTGACGCAAGAATAGACGGCTTTGATTCAGCAAAGGTGATAGGCGAAATATCAAAAATGCCTGCGGTTATTTCACTCACTAACGAGGGCGAAACGGTTTTTGTTTCGCTTCCGTTTATGTACAGAAAAAGGCTGGAGAGCATCTGTGATTCCTGCGGAAGCTTGGTCACAATTGAACGTGAGAGGGGGATAATATACTTCATATCAAAATACATCCGGCGCTTCGGGATTTTTGCCGGCATTTTATTTTGCATTGCCGTTTCTTTGTTTCTATCAAATATCGTTTTAGAGATACGTGTAGTCGGTGCAAACAGCGAAGCAGTGGAAAGCTCCATAAAAGAAATACTTGCGCAGGAGGGAATTAAAGCCGGAGGATATATTCCCTCCATAAACTTCTTGGATGCTCAGACAAGGCTCTTTGAAATGTCACCTGATGTTTCGTGGGCTTCAATAGGTCATAGCGGATCTGTGGTGACTGTCAACATAAGTATGCCGTCCAATAAGGTGAAATCAGAAGAGGGAAGGATTCCCTGCAACATCGTAGCCTCGCACGATGGCAGAATCGTCAGTGCAGACGTTTTGGTGGGTGAGTTTACCTCGCTTATAGGCAACGGAGTTAAAAAGGGCGATATCCTTGTAAGCGGAATTGTTGATAATCCAAATGGCAGCGCCTATTACAGGCATTCCATCGCAAAGGTTATAGCCGAATACGAAGAGACTGTAACCTTTGATCAGAAGCTCTACGACAGGGTAGAAACAGACGGCGAGACTGTCTATAAAAAAAGACTTTGCTTTTTTGAATATGAGATACCTCTTCCGGGATTCAAGCATCCGAGTGAGAATTCAAGAATATCGAGCGATTATACGCCTATAATGTTTTTTGGGCTAAAACTGCCTATCGGAATCAGAACTGACGGATATACCGAAATAATCACAAAAAACAAGATTTTCAGCACAGAATCAGCCCAAGCAGAACTTATAAGAAAGCTTGATATATACGAAAAAAATCTTATTGCGGATAAGGAAATCATCCAAAAGGACGTCAGCGTTGATGTTATAGATGATACAGTACGGCTGACTGCGAAATATCTTTTGAGGGGAGATATAGCCTCGGAGAGTCCTATTTTTGTGGATGACAAGACAAAACCATAGCGTTAAACTGTCGTTTTCACCGAATAAATACCATTATTGCTGGCAAAACTATTGAATTCTTTATAAATATCTGATATAATTTATGCGGATAATACTAATTCCACGTAAAAGTGTTGCTGTATAATCGTCATAAAACCGCTATATCGTGGGTTTTGCAGCGATTTTATAGACACTTTTTAGCGCAGAATAAGTATAATATTATTATTTCAGAAAGGAATATTTAAAATATATGGCTGAAAAATCTTTGGTAGTAACAAATATGAATCATATACTGAACCTATTCGGCAGTTTTGATGAAAACATCCGCCTTATTCAGGATGAGCTGAATGTTACGGTTATAACAAGGGGCGCGGATATCAAAATCACAGGCAATCAGCCGGATGTTGAAAAAGCATATGAGTGCTTGACCTCACTTTTAAAGATAGCCGAAAACGGCGATGATATAACCCAGCAGCAGGTAAGATATGTTCTGTCGATGGCAGGGGAGACTGACCCGGATGAAATAGCAAACCTTTCTGACGGTGGAATATGCGTCACATCCGGCGGCAAAATCATAAAGCCCAAAACCCTAGGGCAGAAGAAGTATATCGACATGATAAGCTCGAACACCATCACTTTCGGCGTTGGACCTGCCGGCACCGGTAAAACGTTTCTGGCAGTTTCAATGGCGGTAAGGGCTTTCAGGGCGCATGAAATCAATAAAATCATATTGACACGCCCCGCAGTTGAAGCAGGCGAAAAGCTGGGATTCCTTCCCGGCGATTTGCAGACCAAGGTAGACCCTTATCTTAGACCGCTCTATGATGCTTTATTTGAGATGCTTGGTGCGGAATCCTTTGCGAAGTATCAGGAAAGGGGAAGCATCGAGGTGGCTCCGCTCGCTTATATGAGAGGACGAACCTTGGATGAAGCATTCGTAATCTTAGATGAAGCCCAGAACACCTCACCGGAACAGATGAAGATGTTCCTGACCCGTCTTGGCTTCAATTCAAAAATGGTCATCACCGGGGATGTTACACAGATAGACCTGCCTGACCCAAGAAAATCGGGACTGATAGAAGCGGTAAAGGTTCTTAAAAACATCAAGGATATCGGTATTAATTACTTTACCGAAAAAGACGTTGTAAGGCATAAGCTTGTTCAAGACATAGTTAAGGCTTATGAGGTTTACAACAATGAAAGGACAAGAAGACATCATGAAAAGGCTTAGAGTTGCATTTAACAACGAGCAGAATCTGATTGAGATTACAGCAGAATTTAAAAGACTCCTGCGTTCCTGCTGCAAGCGCGCGCTTATAGACGCAGACTTTGACGAAAACAGTGAAATCAGCGTGTCCTTTGTGGATAATGAAAGGATTAGGGAGATTAACAGGGAATTCAGGAATATTGATGCCCCTACGGATGTTTTGTCCTTTCCACTTGCAGATAACAGGGAATTCGACCTCGACCCTGATTCGGAGTGCTATGCGTTGGGGGATATCATCATATCAACTGAGCGTGCTTCAAAGCAGGCGGAGGAAATAGGTCACTCTACCGAGCATGAAATAGCGTTCTTAGTCATTCACTCAATGCTCCATCTTTTGGGATACGACCATCCGGATGAGGAAAGCCAGCAAACCAAGGAAATGAGAAGAATGGAAAAGCTGATTCAATCTGAGCTTGGCTTGATTTAAGGGTGAGAATATGACTAAAAATGTTTTTATAACTATTGTGGGAAGACCGAATGTGGGCAAGTCATCCCTTCTGAACGCACTTATCGGCGAAAAGATAGCTGCGGTAAGCTCAAAGCCTCAGACAACAAGAACAAAGATAACCGGTGTTCTTACTCAGGGCGAAACGCAGTATGTCTTTATAGATACACCCGGTATGCACCGCTCGAGGGACAAGCTTTCCGAGCATATGATAAATGCTATCAACAATTCCGTAAGCTCGGTTGACTGCGCATTGCTTGTCGTTGATGCCGAGAAGAAGCCCGGTGAGCCTGAAAAAACGCTTTTGGCCTCTTTGAAAGCTTCTAAAGCTCCGGTTGTGCTTATCATAAATAAGATTGATTTGTTTGAGGATAAAGAAAAGCTTATACCGGTAATTGCTGAATACTCCTCTATGTATGATTTCAAATCCGTGATACCCATAAGTGCCGCTAACCATGACGGCTTGGATATCATTCTGGATACGGTGAAGGATTATGCCACGGAAGGTCCGCATTATTTCCCGGATGATAAGTTCACCGACCAGCCCGAAAGGGTCATTATATCCGAAATCATCCGCGAAAAACTCTTGGAACTGCTGTCGGCAGAGGTCCCTCATGGCATTGCTGTAGATGTAGAAACAGTCAGCGAACATGACAATAAATACGGCGAGGGCATTATGGATATCGGCGCCGTCATCTATTGCGAAAAGGAATCACATAAGGGCATAGTTATCGGAAAGGGCGGAACGATGCTTAAAAAAGTCGGTCAGCTTGCAAGGCAAGATCTCGAAAACTTCTTTATGATAAAAACCAACCTCCAGCTTTGGGTCAAAGTTAAAGAGGGCTGGCGGAACAGGGAAGGACTAATCAAGAATTTCGGACTGGCTAACGACTGATTTTTCCACTTATATTTTCTTTCCGGCGGCAGAACATATTGTTAGCGATTTAATATCACAAAAAAGAAAGGCTTACAATATATGGACGCACTTTGGTTGAGATTCTATACATCCGGAAAAATCAAAGATTATCTTGAATATAAACGGAAACAAGGCGGTCAAAGCTATGCTGACAGTAAAAGGTCTGGTAATAAGAGAGCGTCAGTCAGGGGATAATGACAAGATCCTGTCTGTTTTAACTGATACAAACGGTCTTGTCGAGGTGTGCGCAAAGGGCGTAAAAAAGGCAAACGCCAAGAACGCCGCGATTTCTCAAACCTTTGCTTACAGCACGCTTAGCTTGACCGAGGGCAAAAATTATTACATTTTAAACAGCGGCGAACCTATAAGGCTGTTTTACGACGTAAGGCTTGATATGGGCAGATTTGCGCTTGCAAGCTATTTTTGCGAGATGATACTGTATACCTGCGTCAAGAATCAGCCTAATTATGAGGTTCTGCGGCTTATGCTGAATACTCTGCATTTTCTTGAGGATGGCAAAAAAAGCGAGGCTATGCTTAAAAGCATATTCGAGCTTAGGCTTCTGAGCGAGATTGGCTTGGTGCCAAATCTTATTGGCTGCTGCAAGTGCTATAAATACGAAGCTGAGCAGATGCAGTTTGACCTTTCAGAGGGCAGATTGTACTGTGAAAACTGCTGTGGCGCTCGCGATTTATCTGTCTGCGAAATCGTTGATATGACGCTTTTGCACGCTGTGAGGTATATAGCGCTTTCGGATATGTCTAAGATATTCAGCTTTCGGATATCGGATGAGTATATGCCGTATCTTGCCAATATAACCGAGAGATATGCAAGAATTCAGCTTGACAAACGTTTTCCAACCTTGGATTTTTATAAATCCATAACGAATAATGGTAAATAAATATGAAAGAACAATATTATACACTTGAATTACATAAGATACTGGAGCTATTAGCCGAGCAATGCTCGAATGAGGCTTCAAAAAAAGCGGCTCTTGAAATAGAGCCGGATAACGATATATCAAACGTCAGAGCCGAGGTTGATAAGACCTTTGATGCTTATAATGCCTGCGTGCGGTTTGGTTCGCCGAGCTTTATCAATTTTCCCAATGCCAAAACGATAGCACATCGTGCCCAGAGCGGTTCTGAGCTTAGCTTGCGTGAGCTTTTGGATGTTTCAAGGATGCTTTCTCAAACCGAAGCTTTGCTTTCGTGGCGAAAGCAGTTCCAGAACGAGGAATTTAAGCTTGACTATCTGTTTGAATGTCTTTTTGACAATAAGTGGCTCTCAAATAAAATTATGAACGCTGTCATGAGTGAGGACGAGCTTTCAGACAATGCCAGCCCTGAGCTTGCATCCATCCGCAGAAAGCTTGTTCAGGCAGGCTCCAAGATAAGAGACACTCTGGACAAAATGATAAAATCCTCCGACACTCGGGACTATTTGCAGGATTCACTTGTCACCATGCGCGATGGCAGATATGTTCTTCCGGTAAAATCGGAGCATAAGAACAACGTCCCGGGACTTGTGCATGATACCTCCGCGAGCGGTCAGACCTATTTTATTGAGCCAATGGCAGTTGTTGAAGCAAACAACGAAATACGCATACTAAAGGGCAGGGAGCAGGAGGAGATTCAGCGAATCATCCGCGAGCTTTCGGCGGACTGCGCCGAATTCGGCGATAAGCTTGCTTCTGATTATGATGCGGCTGTCGCGCTCAATCTCTACTTTGCAAAAGCCAACTTGGGAGCGAAAATGACCGCCGCAAAGCCGGAAATATCCGACGATGGCGAAATCATTCTGAAAAAAGCAAGGCATCCGCTTATAGATAAAAACACGGTCGTTCCAATAGACTTTTCTATCGGCTCAACCTATGACGCTCTGATAATAACCGGTCCAAACACCGGCGGTAAAACGGTCATCCTTAAAACAGTTGGGCTGCTTACTCTTATGACAATGTGCGGTCTGCTGATACCGGTGTCTGATGGCAGTAAGATAACCGTTTTTGAGGACATTTTGGTCGATATCGGGGACAAGCAGTCTATAGAGGAAAGCCTTTCGACTTTCTCTTCGCATATGACTAATATTGTAGACATCCTGAATACGGTCAACTATAAATCGCTGGTTCTTATTGATGAGCTCGGCTCAGGAACCGACCCTGTTGAGGGTGCAGCTCTGGCTGTTTCGATAATCGAGCATATCCAGAAAACCGGGGCTAAGCTTGTGACTACAACTCACTATCAGGAGCTTAAGATTTTCGCCTTGGAAACCGATGGTGTTGAGAACGCATCCTGCGAGTTCGACATTAAAACTCTGCAGCCGACCTACAGACTGATAATAGGCTCTCCCGGAAAATCCAATGCTTTTGCGATATCAAAGCGGTTGGGCATATCTGATAAGATAATAGAGCGTGCGCAAGGAATGCTTAGCTCGGAATCACAGAGGTTTGAGGACGTCATACAGAAGCTTGAGTCTGCGCGCCGCGAGCTTGAAGATAACTCACGGCTTTATGAAGAGTATAAGCGCAAGGCAGAAGCCATCAAGAATGAGCTTCAGCAAGAAAAAGAACGTCTGATAAGTGAAAAGGATAAGGAGCTTGACAAAGCCAAGAGGGAAGCGCGTGAAATCATAGAGAGAGTCAATATGCGTTCCGTCCGGCTGATGGACGAGCTTGAGGAGCTGAAAAAGTCAAAGGACAAGGAAGACTTCTCCAAGCTTGTCTCAGAGCAGAAGCAAAGGTTTAAATCGGATATTAACGGACTATATGACGAAGCTGCCAAGCTTGGCGAATACGAAGAGCAAACATACGTTCTGCCAAGACCGCTTAAAAAGGGCGATGATGTTATAATCAAGGATGGCAACAAGACCGGCATACTGATATCAACTCCGGATGTTCAGGGAAACTGCATGGTTCAAGTTGGAATAATGAAAACTAAGGTCCATGTATCAAAGCTCAGGCTTGTTGAAAAGAATGTGACCTTTAACAACGCCAAGATTCAGAAAAAGCAGCCCAAAGGAAATGTCAGCACCAAGGGCGTTGAAAGCCGCGCTACGCGTCGTGCTGAGCTTGAACTGGATATCAGAGGATACACGGTTGATGAAGGAATCTACGAGCTTGATTCGTTCATTGACAGAGCTATTATGAGCGGTAATAAATCCTGCACGATAATCCATGGCAAAGGTACAGGTGCGCTGAAAACGGCTGTAAGAAATCATCTTAGAAAGCATCCGTCGGTGGAAACGATGCGCAAGGGATTGTATGGCGAAGGTGAAGACGGCGTGACTATAATTGAGCTGAAATAGATATATAGGGAACAGCAAAAAGTATATGTGTAAATGTTCGCTAAATAAAAATTTAGCGAACATTAGGGAGGGGGCTTTTAGTCATTTTCCTCCTAATAGCCGCTTTAATCCGCCATCCGTCACAAAATCTATTTACAAAGGTGTTTGCTATGCGTCAGGAATACATCAACGATTGCCCCGAATACTTAAAGGATTTTCTTCGCTATGTTCGTGTTGTGCGAAATCATACCGAGCGAACCGAAGAAGCTTACTACACCGATCTGCGGGTCTTTTTGCGCTATCTTAAGATTATACATAACGACGTGCCGGAAGATGCAGACTTTAATCAAATCTCTGTTGCAGACGTTCCGCTGGATTATATCAAGCAGTTCTCACTCAACGACGCCTACGAATACATGAGCTATCTTAATGATGTTCGCAAAAACTCAAATGCCGCGCGTTCAAGAAAAACTTCATCACTTCGGCGTTTTTTCGACTATCTTCACAATAAATCGATGGTTCTTGATTCCAATCCTTTGGAGCATCTTGAACATCCAAAACCTGCAAAACGGCTTCCTAAATATCTTAAGCTCGAACAGTCCGAGGAATTACTGGAAAATATTGATAGCAGAAATCAGGAGCGTGATTACTGCATAATAACGCTTTTCCTGAACTGCGGTATGCGTTTAAGCGAGCTTGCAGGACTTAATCTTGGAGATTATGCAAAGTCAAAATCGGGCGCGACCCTGCGGCTTTTCGGTAAAGGTCAGAAGGAGCGCATCGTATATCTTAATCAGGCTTGTATAGAAGCGCTTGATGCATATATAAAAGTCAGACCCAAATCACCGGTGGAGACCAATGCAATTTTCCTTTCTTCTCACGCAAACCATCTTACAAGGCTTTCTACAAGAAGGATTCAACGGATTGTCGACGACCAGCTGAAGCGTGCGGGTCTTGGAAATTTGGGAATATCGGTTCATAAGCTCCGCCACACCTGTGCAACGCTGATGTATGAGTATGGCAATGTTGACGTTATGGTGTTAAAGGATATTTTGGGACACGTCAACCTTGCAACGACGGAAATTTATACTCATTTATCGGATAAAGATCGCAGAGAAGCGGCAGAAAGCTCTCCCCTTGCGAATATGCGGCAGTCTCGGAAAAAGTCCGACGACTCCGAAGCTGACAAAAAGAAAGGTTAAAGATGATAGTTTTAATAGCAGGAGCTTCGCATACGGGAAAAACTGCGCTTTCGCAAAGGCTTCTTGAAAAATATAAATATCCGTATCTTTCAATTGACCACTTAAAAATGGGGCTTATCCGAAGCGGTAATACCTCGCTCACTCCGTGTGATGATGATTTGTTGATAGATTATCTGTGGCCCATCCTGCGGGAGATTATAAAAACCGCAATTGAGAATAAGCAGAATCTTATAATAGAAGGCTGCTATATTCCTTTTGACTGGGCTAAGGATTTCGAAAAGGAGTATCTGGACGAAATCAGATATTACTGCTTGGTTATGAGCAGCAGATACATTGCAAATCATTTTGAGGATATAAAAAGGTATGCAAGCGTAATCGAGGCTCGTGGTGAGGATGATTATTGCACGCTTAATGGCATCCTTGAAGACAATGCGCATATGCTTGAGCAGTGCGAAAAATATGGTGCCAATTACATCCTTATAGATGACGAATATCAGGTCGATATTGAGTTATGAATTCGCTTATACGAAGGTGATGAATATGAAGATTGTCACAATATGCGGAAGCATGAAATATGAAAAGCAGATGCAAAGAATAGCTTTCGAGCTTGAAACCAAGCGCGGCTTCAACGTCCTTCAATGCATATACGGACTGAATAAGGATAGGTTGACCCCGCAAGAGCTGAGTTCTCTTAAACAGGCGCAGTTTGAACGAATAGATATTTCTGATGCGATTTATGTCGTTGATATTGACAACTATATCGGTGATTCAACTAAGGAAGAAATCAGCTATGCCAAGCAGAATGGCAAAGAAATCATTTTCCATTCGGATTATAATTTGTAGGATGAATTGATTGGAGCGTCGGTGAAGAAATATGGAAGGTATAGAGGTAAACTTTTATGAAAATGTTGAAGATAAGCTTCTGAAATTTGCGGTTATTGTGTCGAAAACAAACGGCAAATTGGTATTCTGCAAGCATAAGGAAAGAGATACATATGAAATCCCTGGCGGACACCGAGAAGCCAGCGAGACTATATTAGAGACTGCAAAAAGAGAGCTTGCAGAAGAAACCGGCGCAATCCAGTTCAGCATTTCGCCAGTATGCGTGTATTCGGTCAAAGGAAAAACAAGAGTAAATAAAAGCAGTGATGATATAAGCTTTGGCATGATATTTTTAGCCGATATTGTTTCCTTTGAAAAAGAGCTTCACAGCGAAATCGAGAAAATCCTGATTACAGATGATTTTGGCGATTCCTTCACATGGACATATCCTGACATTCAGCCCAAGCTTCTTGAAGAAGTAAGGCGAAGAGGATATCTATGATGAAATGTAGATACATAAAAACACGGCTCCCCTGCTGAACGTTTGTTTTGCTGGGGGAGCCGTGTTAAGTTCTATTCAATCAATTTTTTGAAGCTTTTATCCGAGTTATCAGGCTGTCGGCAACAGCGCTTACTTTGCCGAAATCCATTGCATTGATATAGTAGCTTTCAAGCTCGTCGTGGATTTCCTTGGCCTTTTTCAGTGCCGCCACGGCAGCGCTTATAAGCTCTGCCGCTACTCCCCTGTCGAACGCCATGCGCTTGCGTTTTTCTTTGAGAGCTATGCGGTCGTAGAATCTAAGCGCATTTATCCTTGCGGAAGCGTCGATATCCCCAGTTGCAAAGGCGGTATTCAGCTCAGGAATTACGATATGCTCGTAAGTGTCGCAGGAGTGGAAAACGCTTGTGCTGACGATAACGTCATATCCAGCCTCAATTGCATATCCTGCAAGTGCTTTAAGGATTTTATCCGATACCGCACCAAAATCGTCGTCGATTCTGAAGACGTTCATTCTCTCGAAGACGTTTTCATGGGTCAAAACGCCGTTGGGCGTGATTGACGTTATTTGGCGATATGAAAGCTTTCCTTCCGACTGTTTTTTACGTGAGAACAGCCTTGATGCCACTCTTTCGCAGTATCCGTCAAGCTTGGTGCGGTTGATGCATTCATCTGCAAGCGTATAAACATCGTCATTAAGCGATACTATCGCTTTAAGGTACCTTTTTACAAGGTCGTGATACTTCTTGTTCCGAACTGTTGCATCGATAATCTTCTCCTTGTTCTTCATCAGCTCAGAGCCGTTCCAGCAAGCTCCAAGGTCAACGAGTATCTGGCTCACGCCCGGATATACCGGTTCGACAACGTGCGGAGCAGTTCCGTCTATGATTATGACCTTAAGATTATTGAACACTACAGCATCCAACGAAGCCGGGTCGGAGGAGCAGTAGTACAGATCCGGCATATCGATATCGCAAAGCTCGTTTGCTATTCTTTTCATCAGCGAGGATTTCCCCGTTCCTGGACCGCCCTTGATGATATAAGTAGTGTATTCCGGCGAATTTATAAGCTCTCTTATATGGGTAGAAAATCCCTCGGGAGTTGGACATCCTAAAAAGTAGGTGCAAACTTTATCCATAAATATACCTCCAAAATCGTTTTACCTTAATATAATATGGCGCAAAACGATTTCGGTGAAAAGATAAAAGCAGACGGCAAAATCATGAAATGCTCCCCTTTTGTTAGACAATGTGGTATAATATAAATATACCGAAAAAA
>ERZ779889.601-NODE-601-length-43759-cov-11.721627_pt1 | contig 43759 bp, 38 predicted proteins | sample MGYA00511030_ERZ779889 | MGnify/ENA primary metagenome ERZ779889 (study PRJEB29588, sample SAMEA2160616) | human gut metagenome | biome: human gut; feature: human-associated habitat; material: faeces | place: Denmark | collected 2008/2010 ... | reverse complement strand
CATCCACGAGCAGGCTTTTCTCGCCTGCGAGGGATGCTTATGGCCGCAGGCGGCAGAAAGAATCCGGATGAACAGACACAAAAAAAGCACCTGCATCAGCTGCAAGTGCTTGCGAACAAGAGAGTGGTCCCAGTAGGGCTTGAACCTACGACTCCCTGATTATGAGTCAGGTGCTCTAACCAACTGAGCTATGGGACCCGGAAGGGCGGTCTTGATACCGCCCGGTATCACACTTTGATTTCCACCTCAACTCCGGAAGGGAGCTCAAGCTTCATCAGGGCGTCCACGGTCTTGGCGTTGGAATCCTCGATGTCGAGCAGTCTGCGGTAGGAATCAAGCTCGAACTGCTCGCGAGACTTCTTGTTCACGAAGGTGGAGCGGTTCACGGTGAAGATCTTCTTGTTGGTGGGAAGAGGAATGGGGCCATTCACCTTCGCGCCGGTAGACTTCACGGTCTCAACGATCTTGGACGCTGACTTGTCAACGAGCATATGATCGAAAGACTTGAGTTTAATTCTGATTTTCTGATTCATATCTGATTTTTCTCTTTTCGTTAACACTATTCGTCCTCAGGAACCTTGTATCCGCTCTTCTCGATGATGTCCTTGGCCATTGCGGCAGGAACCTCAGCGTAGTGGTCGAACGACATGGTGCTGGTGGCGCGTCCTGATGAGAGGGTGCGGAGCACGGTCACGTAGCCGAACTGCTCTGAAAGCGGAACGAAAGCCTTCACGATGCGGGCGCCGTTGGCGGTGGAATCCATGGCCACGATCTGTCCGCGGCGGCGGTTGAGGTCACCCACGATCTCTCCCATGTAGTCCTCCGGAGTCACGACCTCGAGATTCATGATAGGCTCGAGAATGACAGGGTGGCATTTGGGGCAGGCGTGGCGGAAAGCCATGCGGGCGGCAAGCTCGAATGAGAGCTGGTCGGAGTCCACAGGGTGGAAGGAGCCGTCGAGCAGGGTGACTTTGAGAGACTGAACCTCATAGCCGGCGAGCACGCCGTTGGCCATGGCAGACTCAAAGCCCTTCTGTACCGCGGGAACGAATTCCTTGGGCACGTTTCCTCCCTTGACCTGGTTGTCGAACTGCAGACCCTGTACGCCTTCGTCGGCAGGTCCGATCTCGACGATGATGTCCGCGAACTTACCACGGCCGCCGGTCTGCTTCTTGAAGACTTCGCGGTGCTGGGTGGTGGTGGTGATGGCCTCCTTGTAGTTGACCTGAGGCGCGCCCTGGTTGATCTCCACGCCGAACTCGCGGCGCAGACGATCGACGATGATGTCGAGGTGAAGCTCACCCATACCGCTGATCACGGTCTGGCCGGTGTCGTGGTCGGTCTTCACGGTGAAGGTAGGATCCTCCTCCGCAAGCTTTCCGAGGGCGATGCCGAGCTTGTCGAGATCCTTCTGGGTCTTGGGCTCCACTGCGATTCCGATCACGGGATCAGGGAACTCCATGGACTCGAGGGCGATGTTGTAGCCTTCGGCGCAGATGGTGTCACCGGTGCGCAGGTCCTTGAATCCGACTGCGGCGCAGATGTCTCCGGCCTCGACGAACTCTATGGGGTTCTGGTGGTTGGAGTGCATCTGGTACAGGCGCGCAACCCTCTCCTTCTTGCCGGAGCGAGAGTTGAACACGTATGAACCCGCGTCAAGATGTCCGGAATAAACCCTGACGTATGCCAGACGTCCCACGAAGGGGTCGGTTGCGATCTTGAACACCAGTCCGCAGAAAGGCTCGGTGGCTGAAGGCTTGAGGTCGACCTCCTTGTTGGTGTTGAGGTCGGTTCCCTTGGTGTCACCGATGTCGAGAGGTGAAGGGAGATACCTCATCACCGCGTCGAGGAGGAACTGCACGCCCTTGTTCTTGAATGAAGAACCGCAGCATGCGGGAACAATCTGCATTGCGATGGTTCCCTTGCGGAGGGCGGCGATGATCTCATCTTCGGTGATGGACTCGGGGTCCTCGAAATATTTGTCCATGAGGGCGTCGTCGCACTCGGCGGCGGCCTCCACGAGCTTGTCTCTCCAGAGAGCCACGAGATCCTTCATCTCCGCGGGAACGTCCTTGATTTCGTAGTTCACGAGTTCTTCGCCGGCATCGTAGTAGATTGCCTTCTGGGCGATCAGGTCTACGATACCCTGGAACTTCTCCTCGGATCCGATGGGGAGGCAGATGGGCACTGCGGTGGCGCCGAGCTTGGTCTTGATCTCCTCGACACAGGCGAGGAAGTCGGCTCCCACGCGGTCCATCTTGTTCACGTAGGCAATCTTGGGCACATGATATTTGTCGGCCTGGCGCCATACAGTCTCCGACTGGGGCTGGACACGGCCGACAGCGCAGAAGGTAGCGACAGTTCCGTCAAGGACACGAAGAGAACGCTCGACTTCCACCGTGAAGTCCACGTGGCCCGGAGTATCGATCAGATTGATCTGATAGGTCTCTCCGTTGTAATGCCAGAACGCGGTCGTAGCGGCCGAGGTGATGGTGATACCTCTTTCCTGCTCCTGAACCATCCAGTCCATGGTAGCGGCACCTTCGTGGACCTCACCGATCTTGTGGGTCTTTCCGGTGTAGTAGAGGATACGCTCGGAAGTGGTAGTCTTGCCGGCATCGATGTGGGCCATGATGCCGATGTTTCTCGTGTACTTAAGATCTCTTTTTGCCATCTGACGAAATCAACTAAAAACGGAAATGTGCGAATGCCTTGTTGGCTTCTGCCATCTTGTGCATGTCTTCCTTGCGCTTGTAGGCGCCGCCTTCGTTGTTGTATGCGGCGACGATCTCGGCGCAAAGTTTTTCTGCCATGGAGTGGCCTGAGCGCTTGCGGGCGAAGTTGATCATGTTCTTCATCGAGAGCGAAATCTTCCTTTCAGGACGCAACTCCGTGGGCACCTGGAAGTTGGCACCTCCGATACGGCGTGACTTCACCTCAATCTGAGGGGTCACGTTCTCGAGAGCCTTCCTCCAAATATCGAGAGGAGCCTTGTCAGAATCTTTCATCTTCTCGCCTACCAGATCAATGGCATCGTAAAAAATAGAATACGCGATACTCTTCTTCCCCTGCAACATGAGATTGTTCACGAAACGTGTAACCTGCGTGTCGTGATACTTGGGATCAGGAAGTAGAATCCTCTTCTTAGGCTTTGCTTTTCTCATCTGTTAAAAGATTAAATTTTGTTAAACCATCCCTTGCGGAGATTACTTCGGCCTCTTGGCGCCGTAGAGCGAGCGGGACTGGGTGCGTCCTTCAACTCCGGCTGTGTCCAAAGCGCCCCTGAGGATGTGGTAACGTACACCCGGAAGGTCCTTCACACGGCCTCCGCGCACGAGCACGATTGAGTGCTCCTGGAGGTTGTGGCCCTCGCCGGGAATGTAGGCATTGACCTCCTTGGCGTTAGTCAGACGCACACGTGCAACCTTACGCATTGCTGAGTTAGGTTTCTTGGGGGTCGTGGTGTAGACCCTGACGCATACGCCACGCTTCTGAGGGCAAGCATCCAACGCACGAGATTTTGACTTCACTTCAATAACCTCGCGTCCTTTGCGAACCAATTGTTGAATTGTGGGCATAAATGGTTGTAAATAAAAATTATAAAAGCCCCCATAATTTTGGGGGCTGCAAATATACGCAATTTTAAACAATTTGCAAAAGTATTGGATACAGAATTGGCGGACTACCTGTAGTTCGCGAATTCCACATCCTTTTCAGCCCTGGCGGCAAGCTCGGGGCAGGACGCCGCAACCTTGTCGAGGCAGGCATCCACGGCGGAGGAGTCGCCCTCGCGGGCTGCGATCACGGCCTTGATGTAGTTGTCGAGGGCGGAGTCACCGGTCTGCACCGCGGCCGCCTTGTCGAGGTCGCCGCTGAGAATGTAGGCCACGGCCTCGTTGTCGCTGCCGGTTCCGGCGAGGGTCGCCGCGGCGGCGTCATAGTCGCCCGACAGGATCTGCACCATGCCGAGATTGGCCTTGGCCTCATCGGTTCCGGCCTTCCTGAAGAGATCGGCGGCAGCCTTGAGGTCGCCCTTCTGGTATTCGCACACTCCGAGGGCGTTGGTCACGTCGGCGTCGGGGTTCTCTATCGCCTTGAGGTAGGCTGCGGCCTCGTCAGGCTGACGGTCGCCGAGGGCGAGCACCGCGAGGTTGAACCTGGCCCTGTCGGAGCCGTATCTTGAAACAGCCTCCTTGTAGATGTCGGCCTTGCCGTCCTTGTCCTCGACGACTGAAGCCGCGCGGAGCAGGGCCTCCTCGTCAAGCACCTCGATCGCGGAATCCACGAGCTGGAGGAGCTCGGCGTCGGAGAAGTTGCGGTAGTCGACGTCGGCGATGAACCTCGCGCGGCGCAGCTCAGGGAAGACGTCCTTGCTGATTTCCTGGTATATCTGGGACATATTGCGTATCTCCCTCTCGCGCACGGCGGGGTCGCTGTACATCGAAAGCACGCGGAGAATCAGGTCCTTGTCCTCGACGTCGGAATTCTGGACGGCCTCCTGGAAGCCCTCCCAGTCCTGGCCCACGCTCTGGATCTGCACGTCGCCGGCGGGCATGCCTCCGGTCACCTTGTCCCATGCCTTCTCGGCGGATTCGGCGCGCCTGTCGGAGAGCTTGGCGTTCAGCTCCTCACCTCCCTCGGGAGACGCGTAGGAGATGATCCTGGTTCCGGTCACGGTGTAGCGGGGGTCGCTCTCGATTTCATCGAGGGCGGCCTGCAGGCCCTGTACCGACTCCGAAGAGAGCTCGCTTTTCTTCACCACGGCGGAGTTCACGTCGTAGAGAACCTGTCCCTCGGTGCTCTCGTGGAGTATCTCTTGATAGTTGTCCTTCTTGAAGGACAGGCTTCCGCCGTTGTCGGCGAGCAGCTGGGTCACGTTGACTCCGTCGGCCACCTTGAGCGCGGGAATCTCCACGGCCGCATCCTTATAATAAAGGACTCCGCGGAGTTCGAGGTAGGACTTCTCCATTCCGTCGGCATAGTCGAAGCTGACGTTCTCCTTCACGGAGCCGCCGTCGTATGACACCACGGTGTAGTTGTCCTTGACCTTCTCTCCCTGATAGGTGAAGGTCTTGCCGGCGGCCTCTCCGCCCTCATAGACGAGAACGGGGGTCACCTCCAGAATCGTCTTGGGGTAGAAGTACCTTTCGGGGAAGGTCACCGTGATTTCAGCATCCACCTTGTCGCCGACGAGGGCGAGAACCTCGGGGGTGCATGATATTCTGACATTCTCGGCGAGAGCCATCTGCTCGGTCCTTGACTTTCCGCAGGAAGCCGCGGCGAGAATCACTGCACTGAATGCAAAAAGTTTAATAACTCTTTTCATAACTAAACTAGTTTATTGAAACGACCATCAAATTTCAGTCCTGAAAGCAAAAATAAGGAAATTTCCTTAACTTTGCTCCTATGGACTCCCAAGAACTCCAAAGACTGAAGAACAAATACGACATCGTCGGAAACGACCCCGGCCTGAACCGCGCCATCGAGACTGCGGTGGCCGTGGCTCCGACCGACCTCACCGTGCTCATCACGGGCGAGAGCGGTGTCGGCAAGGAGAACATACCCCAGATCATACACCAGCACAGCAGGCGCAGGACGGGCAGGTACCTCGCGGTCAACTGCGGGGCGATTCCCGAAGGGACCATCAACGCCGAGCTCTTCGGTCACGAGAAGGGGGCTTTCACCGGAGCCATAGGCGAGAGGAAGGGTTATTTCGAAGAGGCCGACGGAGGGACCCTCTTCCTCGACGAGATCGGGGAGCTGCCGAAGGAGACCCAGGCCCTGCTGCTCCGAGTGCTCCAGAACGGCGAATATATAAAGGTGGGCTCGTCGAAGGTCGAGAAGACCGACGTGCGCGTGATAGCGGCGACCAACGTCAACCTGGCGTACGCGGTGGCCACCGGCAAGTTCCGCGAAGACCTCTACTACCGCCTCACCGGCATCCAGATTCTGATGCCCGCGCTGCGCGACCGGGAGAAGGACGACATCTACCTTCTGTTCCGGAAGTTCTCCACCGACTTCGCCGAGAAATACGGGCTCTGCAAGGTCAGCCTCACCCACGAGGCGATAACCGCGTTGACCTCCTACCGCTGGCCCGGAAACATCCGCCAGCTCAAGAACGTGGCGCAGACCGTCACCGCCCTGGAGTCGAAGCCGCTCACCTCAGGCCCGGAGCGCGTGGAGATCGGCCCCGAGACCCTGCTGTCCTACATTCCCCGGGAGAGCGGCGCCCTGGTCACTTCCGGCCCGGAGAGCTCCGGTTCTATGTCGGACGACGACAGGCAGCGAATCATCAGCGCCATCTACGTACTCAAGCAGGAGGTGGACCGCCTGCGCGGCATAGTGGAGTCGCTCCAGAAGCAGCCGCCGAAGGCGGAGGCCCCCCGGCTCATCGAAGCAAGGCGCGAAGACAGGCAACAGCCGGACGAAGCCGCGCCCGAAGAGGCCGGAGACGAGCCGATGTCGATACGGAAGGCCAACGACGACCTCATAGAGAAATGCCTCGCGAAGCACGGCGGGAAAGTCAAGCCCGCGGCCGCCGAGCTCGGCATATCCGAACGCACCATATATCGTAAACTGGCAGAAAAGAAGAACGGGAAATGAACATCAGAAGAGCAGCGGCCATAGTCACGGCGGCAGTCGCGATACTGTTCGGAACCGCCTCGTGCGGCATATACTCCTTCTCCGGAACTTCCATCCAGCCGGACGTCCGCACCATCACCATAAACTACTTCGAGTACAAGGCGCTCCAGGTGAACCCCACGCTCAGCAACGACCTCACCGAGGCCCTGCGCCAGCGTTTCCGGCAGATGACCAGCCTCGAGCAGGTGGACCAGGAAGGCGACCTCGAGATCACCGGCGAGATCACCGGCTACAGCGTGTCGGCATCTTCCGTGACCGCGCAGGAGGTGGCCGCGCAGAACCGGCTCACCGTGACCGTGAGGGTCAGTTTCATGAACCGCAAATATCCTGAAGACGACTTCGAAGGCTCGACCTTCTCGGGCTATGCCGACTTCGACTCGTCCCAGTCGCTCGACGCCGTGCAGTCGACGCTGTGCGAGGAAATAGTGGACAAGCTCGTGGAGGACATATTCAACGCGACAGTGGCACAATGGTAAACATCATCGACATACACAGGCTGACCTTGGAGGAGCTCAGCGGAGTGGTGGACCTCTACCCCTGGTACGGGGCCGCCCGGATGGAACTCTGCCGCCGCATGGCTGAACTCGGCGCGCTGTCCGAAAGCCAGGTCGCGCGCACGGCTCTGCACATCGCCTCCCGCCGCCTGCTCTACGAGCTCGTGAAGGGAGGGAAGAAGGCCGACTGCTCCGACAAGGACGCCAGGAAGCTCTTCGAGTCCTACGTCAGCAGCCCCGCGGAGACGCAGCAGAAACGGGTCCGCGCGGTCGGCGGCGACTACTTCTCGCAGGAGGAGTACGACACCGTGCGGCGCAGCGAAGACCGTATATTCTCGCGTTTCGCGACCAAGGCAAGGGAGGATGGATACACCGACACCGATGACGACAGATTCATGGACTTCTGCACCGAGACTCTCGCAAAAATCTATCTTGAACAGGATTACAGGGAGCAGGCCATCGACATTTATTCGAAGTTAAGTTTGCGTTATCCGGAAAAAAGTGTTTACTTTGCATCCCTCATTGACGAAATAAAACAAAAAGAACAATAGAAAATGAACGTCCTGTTTATAATTCTGACTGTTGTCATCGTCCTCGCGGCTATTCTGCTCATCATCGTCGTACTGCTGCAGAACGGCAAGGGTGCAGGCATGGCGAGCAACTTCGTGGCCGGCAACCAGACCCTCGGAGTTCGCCAGACCGCCGACATCCTCGAAAAGATCACCTGGGGCCTCGTGGCATTCATCCTGGTTCTCTCAGTGGCTGCGTCATTCACCACCGGAACCACCTCCGGAGCCGGCATAGACATCACCGACAAGATCGAGAACGTGACGGACAACGCACAGCCCGCCTTCCCTTCAGCTCCCATACAGCAGGAAGCTCCGACCACCGAAGGCACTCCCGAGGCTGCCGCAGAATAGTTTTCCGGAGCACTGACAATTTGTCAGTGGAATGTGATTTGAACGGTTATCGCCGGTCCCACAAAGGGCCGGCGATAATTGATTATGGAAAACAGCAAGTACGAATTCTTAAGCAAATATGCCATCGACCTCAATGAGGCCGCGGCAAAAGGAAAACTCGACCCTGTCATCGGCAGGGACGAGGAGATACGAAGAGTCCTGCAGATCCTCAGCCGCCGAACCAAGAACAACCCTATCCTGGTCGGCGAGCCGGGAGTCGGCAAGACTGCGATTTCAGAAGGCATAGCCCAGAAGATAGTCAACGGGCAGGTGCCCGAGAACCTGAAGAACCGCAAGGTGTTCTCACTCGACATGGGAGCGCTGATAGCGGGTGCGAAATATCAGGGCGAATTCGAGGAGAGGCTCAAGGGAGTCGTGAAGGAAGTCGTGGACAGCGACGGACAGATCATCCTGTTCATCGACGAGATCCACACCCTCGTGGGCGCCGGGCGCTCATCCGGAGCGATGGACGCCTCCAACATCCTGAAGCCCGCACTGGCGCGCGGCGAACTGCGCACCATAGGCTCCACCACCCTCGACGAGTACCAGAAATACTTCGAACAGGACAAGGCGCTCGAGCGCCGCTTCCAGAAGGTGATGGTCGACGAGCCCACCCCGGCCGAGTCGATCGCCATCCTCAGGGGTCTGAAGGAGAAATACGAGAACCACCACAGGGTGAGCATCGAGGATGACGCGCTGATCGCGGCCGTGAACCTCAGCCACCGCTACATCACCAACCGTTTCCTTCCGGACAAGGCCATAGACCTCGTGGACGAGGCCGCCTCGAAGCTCCGTCTGGAGATGAACTCCGTGCCCGAGCCCATCGACGAGCTCAACAGCAAGATCCGTCAGCTCGAAATCGAGAAGGAGGCCATCAAGCGAGAGGGCACCAGCCTCAAGTCCGAGAAGATTGACGAGGACCTCAGGCAGAGCAAGGCCGAAAGAGACGCGCTGATGAAGCGCTGGAACGAGGAGAAGGGCATAGTCACCGAACTCAACAATCTCCGCCAGAACCTCGAGGACTACAAGCGCGACGCAGCGATAGCCGAGCGTGAGGGCAACTACGGCAAGGTGGCCGAGATTCGCTACGGCAAGATGGCCCAGGCCCAGAGCCGCATCGAGGAGCTCTCAGCGAAGCAGGCTGCCATAAAGGACCCTATAATAACTGAGTCCGTGACGCCCGAAGACATCGCAGAGATTGTGGCCCGCTGGACCGGCATCCCGGTGAACAGGATGCTCGAAAGCGAGAAGGACAAGCTGCTGCGAATGGAGACCGAACTCCACAAGAGGGTGGTCGGACAGGACAAGGCCATCAGCGCCGTATCCGACGCAGTCCGCCGCAGCCGTGCCGGACTCTCCAACGAACACAGGCCCATCGGCTCGTTCCTGTTCATGGGCAGCACCGGCGTCGGCAAGACCGAGCTCGCGAAGGCTCTCGCGGAGTTCCTGTTCAACGACGAGAGCATGATGACCCGAATCGACATGAGCGAATACCAGGAAAGCCACACCGTCAGCCGTCTCATCGGCGCTCCTCCGGGATACGTCGGATACGACGAGGGCGGCCAGCTCACCGAGGCCGTAAGGCGCAAGCCCTACTCCGTGGTGCTGCTCGACGAGATAGAGAAGGCTCATCCCGATGTGTTCAACATCCTGCTGCAGGTGCTCGACGACGGACGCCTGACCGACAACAAGGGCCGCACGGTGGACTTCAAGAACACCATCCTGATCATGACCTCCAACCTCAAGGAGGAGGAGCTGAGGCTGCGCATGCGTCCGGAGTTCATCAACCGTATCGACGAGATCGTGACCTTCGACCCGCTCAGCAAGGACGACATCAGGCAGATCGTGCGCATACAGATGGACATCCTGCGCAGGAAGCTCGAAGACGAGAACGTGGAGCTGAGCTTCACCAAGGCCTTCGAGGACGACATGGTCGAAAACGGCTACGACCCCGAATACGGTGCAAGACCCGTCAAGCGACTCATCCAGCGCGAGCTCGTCAACCAGCTCGCCAAGGCCATCCTCGAAGGGCGCATCCGCAAGGACTCGCGTATCGAGGTCGACTGCGAGAACGGGCAGACCGTTCTGAGGAACAAATAATTCCGCGACCTGCGGAAACACCGGGGAGGGCGGCGCCATGCAAGGTGCCGCCCTCTTTTTTTTTGCTTATCCGGAAATATTATAATTTTTTCGGAATTCATAGTCTGTTTACGGCTTTTATATTATTTTTACCGGGAAAGGACCTGTCATGATACGTCTGGCAACCCCCGAAGACGCCGCGGCGCTGACGGAAATATACAACTATTATATAGAGAATACCTGCGTTACCTTCGAGACGGAGCCGCTGAGCCGGGAGCAGATGCGCCGGCGCATAGAGGAAATCTCGGCGGAGGGGCCGTATTTCGTACACGAGAGCGGAGGCCGCGCGGACGGCTACTGCTATGCGCACCGGCTCGGGCAGAGGGCGGCATACGAGGGCAGCATGGAACTCTCGCTCTACCTCGCGCCGTCCAGCACCGGGAAGGGAATCGGCAGCGAACTGATGGGAAAGATGATAGAGGAATGCCGCACACGCGGCTACAGGGCGCTTTTCTGCCTCGTCACTGACGACAACGAAGCCAGCAAGGCGCTGTGCTCCAGGTTCGGTTTCGAGAGGGTCGGCTGCCTGAAAGCCGCCGGAATGAAATTCGGCAGACTGCTCGATCTCGGCTATTACGAACTTTTGCTGTAAATTTGCCGTCGTGGACAAAGTTATTTTCATATCTGTCGTCAGAGACTTCGCCATGTACGACAGACTCGTGCGCAACAACCCGAAGAATGCCGGAGATGAATTCGTATGCTTCGACAACCGGAAGGAGAACGTCGGAGTTGCCGAGCGTTACAATTCATTTCTCGACTCCTACGACTACGAATCGCCAGCGTGGTTCGTCTTCTGCCACGAAGACTGGGAAACAAAGGAGGATCTGACCGAAAAACTTGGCGGCCTTGCATATGACCACCTATACGGACCCATAGGCGCGACGACCATAGTCACCGCTAAAACCGTATACCATTATACCCGCGGATTCTGCCGACAGTCAGACCGCGACGGAAGGAGGCCGACCAGATGCAAAGGCCTGTATCCGAAAGGCAGAGTAGACACCTTCGACTGCCAGTGTCTGATTGTGCACTCCTCCACCATACTTCAGCATCGCCTGCGATTCGACCCCGCATTCACCTTCGACCTCTACGTGGAGGACTTCTGCATAAACGCATATGAAAAATACGGAATAACGTCCGAAATCCTCCCTCTGGACTGTCAGCACTGGTCCTATGGCAGTGTTTCCGAACGTTTCCGGGAACTGAAGGCTATTCTGGACTCGAAGTGCAGCGGAATCTACAGCACCACGGCTGACAATGCAGTCCTCGGCAATGCCGGTTCACGCAAAAGTCAGTTTTTCGCCCGGTTCTTTCTGAACCACCCCGAAAAATACATCCTCCTTCTGAAAGAAAAACTTAGGTAAGGTGTGCATCAAAAAGACCAGCATAGCCTAAAAAACTTTGCGCCGGATTTTAGATCCGGCGCAAAGTGTCTTGATTCATGGAGCGGAAAACGGGACTCGGACCCGCGACCTCAACCTTGGCAAGGTTGCGCTCTACCAACTGAGCTATTTCCGCAAAGTCTCACTCATCAGGATGAACCCGTATGAATGGACTGCAAAGTTAGTCAAATTTTATTTAACTCCAAAAATATTTTCGTTCGGCACGAGAGAATTCTGTCGGGAGGCCGTCGCGTCAGCTCAATCTGAACGTGCCGCCGAGCGGCGGATCGTCGTCGTCCATCGTGAACAGCACGTCATTCCCTTCGTCGTCCCTGTCGATGCACGCAGCTTCGAGAGCACTTTCGAAGTCCAGGAGTATGTTGCGGCAGTCCTGCAGCGAGTCCGATTCATACAGGGTATAGTCCGTCGAGTCGTCGACGGCGTACACCCTGTACCTTGCACCTGTGCGCATTTCAGGACTTCTCTCCGATATTCCGATTCTGCTGACCTTGTCCAGGTTGACAAGGGTCCCTGAAGGCATCCTGAACCACATGGCGCTATTCTCCTTTTATATCTTCAACGCTTTCGTAGCCGAAATAGTTGCCCTTGCGGGCGTAGGGGATGCCCGACTTCATCCAGACGGGCTCGGGAGCGCCCATCAGGCAATAGTCGAAGAACTGCTGCAGGCGGATCGAGAGATCCTTGCAGTTGCGTCTCTCGACGAGATTGTGGGCCTCGTCGTTGTACTCCAGCAGCCAGGCCGGCTTGCCGAGGCGGCGCAGCGACATGAAGAACTCTATGCCCTGGTACCAGGGAACGGCTCCGTCGGCGTCGTTGTGCATGATGAGCACCGGAGTCTCGACCTTGTCGGCGAAGAAGACCGGCGAGTTCTCGATGTAGAGTTCGAGGGCGCCGTCCTCCCAGAGAGTCTTGCCTATGCGGCTCTGGCCGAGCTCGTACTGGTTGATGCGGCTGTTGCCCGACTCCCAGCGGATTCCTCCGTAGGCGCTGGTCATGTTGCCCACGGGCGCGCCTGCTCCGGCGGCCGCGAACATGTCGGTGCGCGTCACGAGGTAGGCGGTCTGGTAGCCGCCCCAGCTCTGGCCCTGGAGTCCCATCCTGTCGCGGTCGATGAAGCTGAACTGGAGGCACATGGCTTCGGCGCCGGAGCAGATGCAGTTGTAGGCCGATTCGCCGGGATGGCCGGTCTTGTAGACTATGTCGGGAACGAACACCACATAGCCCCTGCTCACGAAGAACGGTATGTTAATCACCGAGCGGCTGGGGGCCGGGCTCGTGTACCAGTAAAGTTCGTTGGAGCTGACTTCATAGAAGTAGATCAGCATGGGATATTTCTTCGAGGGGTCGAGGTTCTCCGGGGTGTAGAGCATGCCCTTGAGAGGCGTTCCGTCGTAGGCCTCCCAGCTCACGAGCTGCACGTCGCCCCACAGGTAGTCAGCCTGCTGGGGATTGATGTCGGAAAGCTGGGTCTCGCTTTCCCAGTTGTCGTCGGTGAACCAGACATCCATGGGATTGCGGAAGTCTCCCTTCTGATAGACGATCACATCGCTGTCCGGAGCCTTGACCGGGCTGGAATATCCGGACTCGGCAAGAAAGCCCACCGGAACCGAGGGCGTCCGTGCGCTGGCGAGTGCGAAGCCGTTGCGCATGTCCTCCTCTCCGAAAGCTGTCAGATACAGCGGCTCATTGAGCGCGAACTCGACGTCGCGGCTGTAGAGATAGGGGTTGTCACGGCGTTCCACCGAGGTGACCCAATAGTTGGTCTTGGTCCTGCGGCCCTCCCCTTCAGTCAGGTTCACCGCCTTCCTGCCGTCGGGCGTGAAGCGCCATACGTCGTAGCGGTCGGAAATCAGCACATACTCCTCGTTCTCAGTCCACAGAGGATTGCTTACCGGAATATACCCGCAGGGCATGTCGTTCTTCTCGTCGTAGAAGGCGCAGCCGGTCCGGCCGGTAAGGTCGGCGAAATCCCCGCCCTTGATGAGGTCGCGGCAGTACCAGCCGGCGTCCTCGGGGTTGAACCACAGGAGATAGCGGCCGCTCGGAGAGACGGAGACCAGTCCGGTGAGGCCCTCGATTATCGTGCGGCGGCTGCCGTCGGAGAGGTCGATGACTGAATAGTCGGCGGTGCTGTTCTCCTCCCAGAGGTCGGCCAGGGCGTATTTGCCGCGGTCCGCAGAAATCGCGAAGGCGGCGTCTCCGCCGGAGGGGAGGTCGATGTAGTCCTCAGGGTTCGTGGAGAGTGCTATCAGCCTGCCGGGAGAGTCTAGGTTGACTATCGCGGTCAGAGACTCGCTGAAATTGCCCGCCTTGTCCATGGGAGGGAGGTTGAGGCTGTCCCACACCCAGATGTCCAGCCCCGCGGCCTCGAAGTCCACCACCGTGGTGTCCTTGGGCGGATAGTGGCGGTAGAGTTCCATTATTATGCGCGAAGAGGCGTTGGAGAAACGGGGCCTCGTCTCCCCGGAGACCAGCCAGCCCTCCGGGAGCCCTTCAGGATGGTCGGCGAGTATCTCCGTCGTGTTCACGCTCTTGACCGCGGGCGCACGGCGAGTGGCCTTGCTGACCGTGACCTCCTCGCTCAGGAAAATCGAATATGCGGGAGTGCCGACGCTGTCCTCCTCCTCGTCGGTGGCGGTGAAAAGCAGCTTGTCGTCGGCGTCATTGAAAGAGAGGGCCGTATATTCCTCCTTGCCGGACGAAAGGCCGACATTCAGGCCCGCGGGGAAGTCATAGAACCTCACGGACTTGACCGTGGTGGAGTCGGGACCTTCCTCCTCCATGACCGCGGCCAGCTTCTCCCCCGACCTGGACACGGTGAAACTCAGCACGTTGCGCAAGGTGTCCACGGCGCCGGTGGCGGTGGTGAACATCAGAAGGTCGGAAGCCTTGCTGTCGTCCTTCTTGTCTTCAGAATCAGCATAGAGGGCCGCGAAGACGTAGGGAGACGCAGAATATCCTGTCTTGAAAGACTTCGCCGCACCCAGGTTCCTGAGCTCGAAACTGCCCAGATCCACCACCGCGACGCTGTCGCGGGGCATCTCGTCCGACTTTTTCTTGTCTATCTTCGCCTGACGGGTCTCGGCGAAGGGCGCCTTGATCGTAAGCACCGCGAATTTCGCATCCTTGGGGATCACGACTCCTCCTCCCCTCTCGACCTCCAGCTTGGCGCCGGTCTTGAGATTGTGTAAGACCAGGCGGCCATCGCCCTCCTGCGGACGGACCTGATAGGCCACGATGCCGCCGTCGTCGGTAAGTGTCAGTGAAGAAACGGACTCCCAGGAGTCGTAGACGTCGTGGTCGAGCGCCTTTTTCTGCGCCGAAGCCGCGGCGGGACACAACAGGAGCGCCGCCAGAAGCGGCGCCGCGAAGATTGACTTTTTCATATAGTAAGCAATTTGCTTACTAATATACGCTTATTTCCTCAAAAAGTTCCTATTCGTGCTCCGCGAAACGCTTCCACGCGAGCTCTTCGTACTTCGTGCCCGGGCGGCCGTAGTTGGCGTAGGGGTGGATGGAGATGCCTCCGCGGGGAGTGAAGAAGCCCGTGACCTCTATGTATTTCGGGTCCATCAGCGCCACGAGGTCCTTCATTATGATGTTCACGCAGTCCTCGTGGAAGTCGCCGTGGTTGCGGAAGCTGAAGAGATAGAGCTTCAGGCTCTTGCTCTCCACCATCCGGACGTCGGGGATGTAGCTGATGCGTATCTCCGCGAAATCCGGCTGGCCGGTGATGGGGCACAGCGAGGTGAATTCGGGGCAGTTGAACCTGACCCAGTAGTCGTTGCCGGGATGCTTGTTCACGAAGGTTTCGAGCACCTCGGGCGCATAGTCGTCCTTATAGACGGTCTTCCTGCCAAGTGACTGGAGACCCTCATTGCTTCTGTCGCTCATTGTATGTCGGAAATTTTAAACGGGTTGTAGGAAATGTCGCGGTCGTAGGTGTCGACTCCCTCCCGGGCCTTCAGGCGCTTCACGAACCACGCGGTGAAGGGCAGGATCACTATCTCGTAGAGGGTCTTGACCACGACCTGGGTGAACACCATTCCGGCTATCACCGAAGGGCTCATGATTCCCCAGAACACGAAGGGGAAGAAGATGCAGGAGTCTACCAGCTCGCCGCCCACCGAAGACAGGACAGCCCTGACTCCGAAGGCCTTTCCGCCCGTGGCCACCTTCATCCGGCTGAGGATCCAGGCGTTCACGGTGGAGCCGGCGATGAAGGCCAGCAGCGAGGCTATCGTGGTGCGCGGGACCATGCCGAAAAGCGAGTTGAAACTGTCGGCCATGGGTTTGGAGCCCTCGTCGAAAGGCTCGGGCAGCAGGCAGACAAGACCCGACATCACGGCGGTGAAGGCGCTGAGCGCGAAGGCCAGCCATATCACCAGCCTTGCCTTGCGGTAGCCGTAGACCTCCGTAAGGCAGTCGTTGATGATGTAGGATATCGGAAACAGCAGGACTGCGCCCGACAGCTGGAGAGGCAGGCTGCCCACCTGCCAGACTCTGGGTACGAAGAAATTTGATGTGATGAGGCAGACGGCGAACACGACTGCCATCACCAGGAATCTGGTGCTGAACTTTGACATTTTCTTGTTTTTAACGTGGTTTCAAGAACACAGGGCCCGCCGCGTCAATCCGGCGGGACCCTTAAAGCCTATACTTCGGGCGCAGCCTCGAACTCCTTGAGGAAGCGCAGGTCGTTTTCGAAATAATGACGCAGGTCGTTGACCCTCCACTTGAGCATCGCGATGCGCTCCAGACCCATGCCGAAGGCGAAGCCGCTATACTTCTTCGAGTCGATGCCGCTGGCCTCGAGCACGTTGGGGTCGACCATTCCGCAGCCGAGGATTTCGAGCCAGCCGGTCCCCTTGCAGATGTTGCAGCCCTTGCCGTGGCAGATGTTGCAGCTCACGTCTACTTCGGCCGAAGGTTCGGTGAAGGGGAAGTACGAAGGTCTCATGCGGATCTCGGTCTCTGGTCCGAACATCTCCCTGGCGAAGAGAAGAATCGCCTGCCTGAGGTCGGCGAAAGTCACGCCTTCGTCGATATACAGACCTTCGATCTGGTGGAATATGCAGTGGGCGCGGGCGCTGATGGCCTCGTTGCGGAACACGCGGCCGGGGCAGACCACCCTGATGGGCACGTCCATCTTCTCCATGGTGCGGACCTGGACGCTGGAGGTGTGGGTGCGCAGCAGCAGCGGGTTGGGATGTCCGGTGGACACGAAGAAGGTGTCCTGCATGTCGCGCGCGGGATGGTTGTCGGGGAAGTTGAGCGCCTCGAACACGTGGTAGTCGTCCTCAATTTCGGGGCCTTCGGCCACGTCGTAGCCGAACTTGCGGAAAATCTCGACTATCTCCTGACGGACAATGGACACGGGATGGCGCGACCCGAGGCCGAACTCGTCGCCCGGCATCGTGAGATCGGTTCCCGAGCCGGCCGAAGCCTCCTCCACCTCCACGGAGCTGCGCAGCTCGTCTATCTTCGCCTGGACGGTCTTCTTGAGTTCGTTGAGCGAGCGCCCGAACTCCTTCTTCATCTCCTTGCTGACGTCGTGGAACTCGTCGAAGAGCGCGGTCACCTCGCCCTTCTTGCCGAGGAAGCGCACACGGGCCTCCTCAACCTCTTTCAGAGTCCTGCACTTGAGTTCGCCGAGCTCGGCGATTATCCTGTCTATGTCTTCTCTTTTCATCTTACTGCTGTCTTTTTGCCTCGCGCTTGTCGCGCAGCCTCTTGTCCCTCTGGGCGCCGGCCTTGAGGTACTTGTCCCATTGTTCTTCGTTAAACACCTTGCTGAACGACTGGTACATCTGCTCCATCCATTTGTCCTGCACGCGCTGGTAGACGTCGCTGTTGCTGACCCTGGCCTTCGAGAGGTCCTGGATCTCGTCGCGCATCGCGGTGTAGTCGTGGGTCATTATCGAATCCAGATAGAACACCTGCCAGTACTCGAGGTCGAGAAGGTTGGTGTACTCCTCGATCTGAGTGTCGATAGCCTGCCTGAACTGCTTCTCCTCGTCCTGCGGCGACTGCTGGGCCCAGAGTCCCAGGGGAAGAAGCAGCATAAGTGTAATACCGAAAAATTTCATAGATTTGTAATTCACAATCTGCAAATTTAATATAAAATCAGATAAAATGAGAAAATTTCTGCCCCTGCTCATCTCGGCCGCGCTTCTTTGCGGAAACCGCTCGGAAGCATGCACCAACGTGATCGTGACCCCGGGAGCCAGCGCCGACGGCTCCAGCATGGTCTCCTACGCCGCCGACTCCCACACCCTATACGGGGAGCTCTACTTCACCCCCGCCGGAACCTTCCGTCCCGGAAGCATGCTCAGCATCCGCGAATGGGACACCCAGCGCCCGCTCGGAAGCATCCCCCAGGCGGCCAGCACCTACCAGACCGTGGGCAACATGAACGTACACCAGCTCATCATAGCCGAGACCACCTGGGGAGGCCCCGAAGAACTCTCCGACCCCGACGGAATCATGGACTACGGCTCGCTGATCTACGTGACCCTGCAGCGCGCGAAGACCGCGCGGGAGGCCATAGAGACCATAGTCGAGCTCGCCAACACCTACGGCTACCCCTCCAGCGGCGAGACCTTCTCGATAGCCGACACGGAGGAAGCCTGGGTCATGGACCTCGTGGGCAAGGGGCCGGACGACAAGGGCATCGTATGGGTGGCCCGCAGAATCCCTGACGGCTACATCTGCGCCCACGCCAACCAGGCCCGCATCACCACCTTCCCCCTCGACGACCCCGAGAACTGCCTCTACGCGCCCGACGTGATCAGCTTCGCCCGCGAGAAGGGGTGGTTTGACGGCGAAGACGCCGAATTCAGCTTCCGCGACGCCTACAACCCCCTGACCTTCGGCGGCGCCCGCGGCTGCGACGCCCGCGCATGGAGCGCGTTCAACATCCTCTGCGACGGCATCTTCACCTATGAGGAGAACGGACAGGAAGTCTCCCGCCCCGCCTCCGACTGGCTAGAATACGCCATGGGCTACGACCTCGACGGCGAGATGCCTCTGTTCGTGAAGCCCGCCCGCAAGATCACCATGAAGGACGTGGCCGACGTGATGCGCGACCACTTCGAAGGCACCCCAATGGACATGACCCAGGACATCGGCGCCGGCGGCAACGGACTCCCCTACCGCTGGAGGCCCATGGAATTCGAATGGGAGGGGAAGACCTACACCAACGAGCGCGCCATCGCGACCCAGCAGACCGGATTCTGGTTCGTCGCCCAGTCGCGCGGCAGCCTGCCCGACGAGGTGGGCGCGCTGCTCTGGTTCGGCTGCGACGATGCGGCGACCTCCTACCTCACCCCCGTCTACGTGAGCACGACCGAAGTGCCCGAATGCCTCAGGGTAGGCAACGGGGACATGCTGCACTACAGCCCCACCTCGCAGTTCTGGATGTGCAACCGCGTGGCCAACGCCTGCTACAGGATGTACGACCAGATGGCCCCCGTGGTCAGGGAGATGGCCGACAAGTTCGAGCTTCAGCAGATGAACGAGATGATTCCCCAGATCGACGAAGCCGCCGCCAAACTGGTCGGGAAGGGCCGGACCGACAGGGCGAGGAGGATGCTCACGGAATACACGGTGGCCATCGCGCAGCACCAGTTCGAGGTATGGACAAAACTTGAGGAGATGCTGCTCGTCAAGTTCATCGACGGCAACGTGAAGGCCCAGGCCGAGGACGGAAGCTTCCTGCACTCCGAATACTCCGAAGGCATACCCGAGGGACTCACCCAGCCCGGTTACACCGACATCTGGAAGGAGGCCGTCGTACACGACAACGGGGATATCCTGGAAGTCAGATAGCGCCCGTCCGGGCATTCAGAACAACCGTCCGTCGGAAACCTGTCCCGGCGGGCGGTTTTTATTGTACGTCGGCGGCTCGGAATGGCGGAAATTTTGATAAATTCGCAGGCGATATACAATATCACCAGCCATGAAGAAATTCACACTCATATTCATTGCGCTGCTGGCCGCGACTCTGGCCGTGCAGGCGCAGGACCGCCGTGAGATCAAGGCCGTAAGCGGAAGCGCCTACGTCGCCGGACAGGGTTCCTACACCCCGTCCTTCAAGAACGACGGCAGCAACGCCAAGGTACGCAACGTGATCCTGCTGATCGGAGACGGAATGGGCCCGGGCGCCGTCAACGCCGCGATGTACGCCAACGGCGGAGAACTCACGATGACGAACCTCAAGACCATGGGCTACGTGCGCACCCAGTCGGCCGACAACTTCACCACCGACTCCGCCGCCTCCGGAACGGCCTATGCCACCGGACAGAAGACGAAGAACGGCTACCTCGGAGTCGACACCAGCGCCGTCGCCATCATGAACCTGCCCGAGAAGCTCTCCCCTCTGGGATATGCCTGCGGGGTGCTCTCCACCGACGACCTCAACGGAGCCACTCCGGCAGCCTTCTTCGCACACCAGCGCGCCCGCGGCTCCACCGCCGAGATCTGGGCGGACCTCGCGGAAAGCTGCCTGACCTTCGCCTCTGCAGGTTCGCAGAAGACCTTCCAGGACCAGTCGCTGAAGACCCGCGACGCAATCTCAGCCGAATTCGAAGTGGTCTATTCTCCTGACGACGAGGACGTCGCGGACAGCGACAGGCTGCTCTACCTCCCCGAAAGCGTGCAGTACGAAGACCGCGGCGACTACCTCCCCGCCACCACCGAAATGGCGATACGCTACCTCTCGGAACGCGGCAGGAAGGGCTTCTTCCTGATGGTCGAGGGCGCGCGCATCGACAAGGAGGAGCACGGCAACGACTTCAAGGGCATGGTCGAGGAGACCCTCGACTTCGACAAGGCCGTGGAGGCCGCGATACGCTTCGCCGAACAGGACGGACACACGCTGGTGATCATCAGCGCCGACCATGAGACCGGAGCCGTGAGCCTCGGACACTGCAACCCCGACGACGGCTACGCCTCCGGAACTTTCGCCTCCAGCGGACATTCGCCCATAATGGTGCCTCTCTTCGCCTACGGACCCCGTTCCCGCGAATTCACGGGCACCCAGGAGAACAGCGACGTGAGCAACAAGATATTCTCGATACTCACCGGGAAATAGTATTGCAAAACAAAGTTTTTGTTGTAACTTTGCCTTCCCGTTTGGAAACCAGAAGGGAAGACCTGGAGAGGTGGGTGAGTGGCTGAAACCACCGGTTTGCTAAACCGGCGTACGGGTTATACCGTACCACGAGTTCGAATCTCGTCCTCTCCGCAAAGAGAGAATGGAACCGCAGGAACAAATCCTGCGGTTTTTTTATTTTGTTTTGCCCATAATTTTATTAGATTTGTATGATGCGCTTGGAATTCAAGCAGAATCAGAATATAAAACTATAACCAATCAGAAAATGAAAGAGTACACAACCAAAGACATCCGCAACGTGGTCCTTCTCGGAGCAACAAAGTCCGGCAAGACCACGTTGTCTGAAGCCATGCTCTATGAGGGCAAGGTAATCGACAGACGAGGCAGCGTCGAAGAGAAGAACACGGTATCCGACAATTCGGAGCTCGAGAAGCTCAACCAGCGTTCAATCTACGCATCTCCTCTGTATGCCGAGTTCCTCGGAGCAAAAGTGAATATCATCGACGCCCCCGGTTCCGACGACTTCATCGGCGGCACCTACTCCGCTTTCAGGGTATGCGAGAGCGGTCTGCTCCTGATCAACGCCCAGCAGGGCGTCGAGGTGGGGACCGAGAACGTGCTCCGTCTGGCGGAAAGCAAGCAGCTGCCCCTCGTGATAGCGGTCAACCAGCTCGACTCCGAAAAGGCCGACTGGGACACCGTGCAGGCGTCCATCAAGGAGGCCGTGGGCCAGAAGGCCGTTTACGTGCAGTTCCCCGTGAACCCCGGGCCCTCGTTCGACGGGTTCGTGGACGTGCTCATGATGAAATACTACCATTTCAAGGATGCGAACGGCACCCGTGAGGATCTCGAGATACCCGCCGAACTGCGCGAGAAGGCGGAGGACTACCGTCAGAAGCTCATAGAGAAGGCCGCCGAATACGACGACACCCTGATGGAGAAATTCTTCGACTCCGGCGAGCTCACCGAAGACGAGATCCGCAAGGGCCTCAACCTCGGAATCATCGCCGGCGAGGCATATCCCGTATTCTGCGTGAGCGCCAAGAAAGACATCGGAACCAAGCGCATGCTCGAGTTCACCAAGAACGTGGTTCCCGCTCCCAAATGCGACCAGAACGGACCCGCATCCCTGTTCATCTACAAGAACGACGTGGAGCCCCACCTCGGAGAAGTATCCTTCTTCAAGGTCATGAGCGGCACCATCACCGCCGGAATGGACCTCGAAGACCCCGTGACCGGCAACAAGGAGCGCCTCTCCGCCATCTATGCGGTCGCCGGCCAGAAGAAGGAGCCCGTCAACGCCCTGCATGCCGGAGACCTCGGATGCACCGTCAAGCTCAAGAACGGCAAGTGCAACACCACCCTCTCCCTGCCCGGCACCAACCTCGTCTGGGACAAGATCGAGTTCCCCGCACCCAAGTACCGCTGCGCGATCAAGGCCAAGGTGCAGCAGGACGAGCAGAAGCTCGGCGACGCCCTCAAGAGGATTTCCTCCGAGGACCCGACCGTGGTTGTGGAATACTCCAAGGAGCTGCGCCAGACCATTCTGAGCGGCAACGGCGAGCAACACATCAACATCGTGAAGTGGATTCTCAACAACGAATACAAGCTTGACGTCGAGCTCTTCGCCCCGAAGATCCCCTACCGCGAGACCATCACGAAGATGGCCACCGCGACCTACCGCCACAAGAAGCAGTCCGGCGGCGCTGGACAGTTCGGAGAAGTCTCCATGCTCATCTGCCCCTACGAGGAAGGCGTCGAAGCGCCCAAGACCTTCAAGATCAACGGCAAGGACCAGGTGATGAACATCAAGACCCAGGAGTCCTACGACCTTGAGTGGGGCGGAAAGCTGGAATTCTACAACTGCGTGGTCGGCGGAGCCATCGACGCCCGCTTCATGCCGGCGATTCTCAAGGGAATCAACGAAAAGATGACCGAAGGCCCTCTGACCGGATCCTACGCGCGCGACATCCGCGTCTATGTCTACGACGGAAAGATGCACCCCGTGGATTCCAACGAAATCTCCTTCGTGCTCGCAGCCCGCAACGCCTTCAAGGAGGCGTTCCGCAACGCCGGCCCCAAGATCATGGAGCCCATCTACAACGTGGAGGTGATGACCCCCGCCGAGTACCAGGGCGCCGTGATGTCCGACCTCCAGAACCGCCGCGGAATACTCGGCGACATGGGAGCGGACAAGGGCTTCTCTATCCTCAAGGCCCGCGTGCCCCTCGCCGAGCTCTACCGCTACTCCACCGCGCTGAGCTCGCTGACTTCAGGCTCCGCGACCTTCTCCATGGAGTTCGCAGACTATCAGCCTGTTCCCGGCGACGTCCAGAACAAGCTGCTTGAGGAATACGCCGCCGCAGAAGCTGCAGAAGGCTAGGAACCGGAAACGGCCGAGAGTGCCAGGATTACACGAAGATGGCCCGGATTTGAGATCCGGGCCATCTTGTTATCTTCAAATCCGGGTCATCTTGTTATCTTGAAACCAGGCCGCCGCCCTCCGTCATCGTCCCGACCTGCGGTATTCCTCGATCAGCTGCTCGCCGGTATAGCCCAGTTCGCGCATGAGAATCCCGTCGAGGGCGGACGGAGCCACGCCGAGCCCGCGGCAGATGTCCTCGTAGCTCACGGTCTCATCCTCGTAGATGCGGTCCTCGTTCATCATCACGCCGAACTCTTCGTAGATTTTCTCAAGTCTGTCCATATTTTCCGCCTTTTGTCTATCAAAGTTGTACACTTGCGCACAAAAAAGCAACTCGAAACCGGCTTATTTCGTCCCACGAAACAAAGAAATGTCTGTTTTTTATGCTTTTTGTACGTTTTTTATGAACATTGTGCCGAAAATCCGTACCGGCGCTTTGTCCGTCATTGTTTAGTTTTGGAGAAAACCGCTCCGGAACTATTATGGACTCTGACAAACTGCACGCAAATATCCGCAGATTCCGCGAAAATTCAGGATTCTCCCAGACCTCCATGGCCGATGAACTCGGAATAGGGCGCACCACATACATCAACTTCGAAACAGGGAAGACCAGAATCTTCTGCAAGACGCTGGAGAAACTCGCCTCGTATTTCAATGTCTCCGAGGAAGAGATTCTCTACGGATTCCAGTGCGAGAATCTTCTCAATGATAATGCCGGAAATTCGGCCGAAGAAGAAAAACGCGCCATCATCAGAGAATACGAGCAGAGGCTGTCGACGGTCGTCGAGAAGCTCGAAGCGGCGGAAAGAGTCATCAGGACCAACGAGAGGGCGATCAAGACTCTTTCGGAAACAAATAACTTTCTGTTGAGCCAACTCCACAAAAATGACTAACTTTGTGGCTTATGCCACGCGAAAACCACCTTTTGGGACCAGTCCGTCCGGAACTCGCCGAGGCCGGATGTGACGAGGCCGGGCGCGGTCCGCTCGCCGGTCCGGTCTTCGCCGCCGCAGTCATTCTCCCGGCCGACTTCCGCCACCCTCTCCTCAACGACTCGAAGAAGATGGGGCGCAAGGCCAGGGAACTGCTGCGCGAGACGATAGAGCGGGAAGCCGTGGCATGGGCCGTGGAAGCCGTGAGCGCCGCCGAGATCGACGAGATGAACATTCTCGAAGCCTCGATCGCCGGGATGCAGCGCGCCGTGAGGAAGCTAGGACGCAGACCCGACTACCTGCTGATAGACGGAAACCGCTTCCGCCCATTCGACGGACTGCCCTACACCACGGTGGTCAGGGGCGACGCCACCTACCTGAGCATAGCCGCCGCTTCGGTGCTCGCGAAGACCTGGAGAGACGAACACATGCGCAGGCTTGCGGAGCAATATCCGCAGTACGGATGGGAGCACAACATGGGCTACCCCACCAGGGAGCACATCGAGGCGATACGCCGCTACGGGCTCACCCCGGAGCACCGCCGCAGCTTTCATCCGAAAGAACTTGAACCAACATTGTTTGATATATGAAAAGAATATTCCTGTCGCTCGCAGCCGCACTGATGCTGCTGCCTGCCAGCCGCGCCGACGAAGGCATGTGGCTGCTGCCCCTGCTTGAGAAGATCAACAGCGAGACCATGCAGAACCTTGGCTCACGCCTCACCGCAGAGCAGATCTACAGCGTCAACCACTCGTCCATCAAGGACGCCGTGGTACAGTTCGGAGGCGGATGCACCGGCGAGCTGATTTCCGGCAGCGGCCTGCTTGTGACCAACCACCACTGCGGCTACAGCAGCATCCAGGCCCTCTCCAGCGAGGAGCACAACTATCTGGAGGACGGCTTCTGGGCGACAAGCCTCGAAGAAGAGATTCCCGTGCCCGGACTCACTGTCAAGTTCCTGCAGTCCATGACCGACGTCACCGGCAAGGTGCGCAACGACAAGGCCCGCGAAAAGCTGATCAAGAAGGCAGAGGAGGAGAACCCCTACTGCAACGCCCAGATAGTCAGCTTCTTCAACGACAACGTCCAGTATCTGGTGGTCTACAAGATCTACCGCGACGTGCGATTTGTCGGAGCCCCTCCCGCATCGCTCGGAAAATTCGGAGGCGAGACCGACAACTGGATGTGGCCCCGCCAGACCTGCGACTTCTCGATGTTCCGCGTCTACGCCGGCAAGAACAACGAACCGGCGTCCTACTCCGAGGACAACGTCCCCCTGCAGCCCCGCCAGTTCCTGAACATCTCGCTCAAGGGGGTCGAGGAGGGCGACTTCGTGATGGTCATGGGCTATCCCGGCAGCACCCAGAGGTATCAGACCGCAGCGCAGCTTGAAGACATGCTCGCGATCAACGACATCCGCATCGACGCCAGGACCGTGCGCCAGGACGTGCTCTGGGACGAGATGCGCGCCGACGACAAGGTGAGCCTGCAGTATGCCAGCAAATACGCCAGCTCATCCAACGGCTGGAAGAAGTGGATAGGCATGCGCGACGCCTTCGCGAAGCTCGACGTGATCGGACGCCAGAAGGAAAAGGAGGCGGAGCTCGCATCGTGGATCGAGGCGAAGAACAGCCGCGTCAAGAAATACGGCGGAGCCGTTTCCGAGATCGCCGCGATCATGGACATGCGCGCCCGCGACTACAGGGCCTACACCCTGCTCAACGAGACCCTGATGAAGATCGAACTCCTCCAGCTCACCCGCAGCGCCGCAGCCGACCCCTACAAGGACTACGACGCCGAAGTGGACAGGAAGGTCGCCCTCGCCCTCGTGAAACACTACCTCGACAACGTCGACGAACAGGACAGGATAGACATCGACTCGCTCAAGGTGGAGCAGCTTTTCAGGGAGAGCGTATTCACCTCGCCCGAGAAGCTCGCCGCAGCCAGGGCTGAAGGCAGGAACCTCTCCGAAGACCCCGCACGCATCCTTGACGACGAGATACAGAGCAAGGCAATCGAACTCTACTCGACCGTGAGCGATGCCGCCGACGCCCTCAGGGAGCCCGCCAAGACCTACGCGGCCGCCCTGCTCGAATGGACCGCCGACGAGCCCAACTACCCCGACGCCAACATGACCTGCCGCCTCAGCTACGGCACCGTCAAGGGCTATGAGCCCCGCGACGGAGTGGTCTACAAATACTACACGACCCTCAAGGGCGTGATCGAGAAGGAGGAGCCCGGCAACTACGAGTTCCGCGTTCCCGACAAGCTCAAGGAAATCTACGCCGAAGCCGACTATGGCGACTACGCCAACGACAAGGGAGAGCTCGTGACCTGCTTCCTCACCAACCTCGACATCACGGGAGGCAACTCCGGCAGCCCGGTGGTGGACGCCGACGGCAATCTCGTGGGCCTCGCCTTCGACGGCAACTGGGAGGCGATGAGCGGAGACGTGATCTTCGAGCCTGAGCTCCAGAGATGCATCTGCGTGGACATACGCTACGTGTTGCTGATTCTCGACAAGTTCGGAGGCGCCGGCCGCCTGCTTGACGAAATGAACATCGTGAGATAATGACGAAGAGAGAAGACATACTGCTCGCTCTCCAGGAGGTGAGACACCCCGGGAGGCAGGACAAGACCATAGTCGAGCTGGGAATGGTCCACGCGATCGACATCGGCGAAGAAGGGGTCAAGGTCACGCTGGCCTTCCCAAAGCGCCGCGACCCGCTTGCGGAATATCTCATAGGCAGCACCAGGGCGTCGCTGATACGCCATCTGCCCTCCGACGTCAGGTCGGAAGTAGCGACCATCGTGGTGGATGAAGTGACTCCGAAGCCGAAGAAGAACATCAACGAGCTCGATCTCGACCAGATCGCCGGCGTGCGCCGCATCATAGGAGTGGCGTCCGGAAAGGGCGGGGTGGGCAAGTCTACGGTGGCCGTGAACCTCGCCTGCGCACTCGCAAGGGCGGGCTACAAGGTGGGGCTGGCCGACGCCGACGTCTACGGCCCCTCCGTGCCCACGATGACAGGAACCGAGGGCATGACGCCCCTGGCCGAGGAGAACGACGGCAAGGAACTCATCCTCCCCATAGAGAAATACGGAGTGAAATGGATGTCCATCGGCTATTTCGCCCAGAAGGGGCAGGCCCTGATATGGCGCGGCCCGATGGCATGCAACGCTCTCAAGCAGATGATTCTCCAGGTCCGCTGGGGCGAACTTGACTTTCTGCTCATCGACATGCCTCCCGGAACGGGCGACATCCACATCAGCCTTATCCAGGACATCCCCGTCGACGGGGCCGTGATAGTCACGACTCCCCAGAACGTGGCACTCGCCGACGTGGAGAAGGGAATCAACATGTTCCGCAACGAGAACGTGAACCGTCAGATCTACGGCCTCGTGGAGAACATGGCCTGGTTCACTCCCGCGGAGCACCCCGACGAGAAATACTACATCTTCGGAAAGGACGGAGGAGCAAGGCTCGCGGAGCAGTTCGGAGTGGAGCTGCTCGGCAGGATTCCCCTGGTGCAGAGCATCCGCGAAAGCGGCGACCAGGGAGAACCGGCGGCCCTAGGAACCGGCCCCGACGGGGTAGCATTCATGGAACTCGCGGCCAGACTCGCGGAAAAGGCGGCATAGATGGAAGTCCGCGCAAAAAAGGCCCTCGGGCAGCATTTCCTGACCGACCAGAGGATAGCACGGACCATCGTGGACTCTCTCTCCGCCGGAAGCGTCAGGGATGTGCTGGAAATCGGGCCGGGCATGGGAGTGCTCACCAAATACCTTCTCGAACGGGAGGACATCGACCTGAAGCTCGTGGAGCTGGACGAAGAGGCGGCGGCCTACCTGCTCACCCACTTCCCCGGAATGCAGGGGCGCCTCCTCCTCGCCGACTACCTGAAACTCGACATGCACGAACTCTTCAAGGGTCCGTACCGCATCATCGGCAACCTGCCCTACAACATCTCCTCGCAGATCTTCTTCAAGATTCTTGACGACAGGGACAGGATTCCCGAGGTGGTGTGCATGATACAGAAGGAAGTCGCCGACCGCATAGCCGAAAAACCCGGCAGCCGCACCTACGGCATACTCTCGGTGCTGCTCCAGGCATGGTACGACATTGAATACATCTGTTCGGTGGAGCCCGGGGCCTTCGCTCCGCCGCCGAAGGTGCGCTCGGCGGTGATAAGGCTCAGGCGCAATTCCAGGACGGAACTCTGCTGCGACGAGAAACTTTTCCGCCAGACCGTCAAGACGGCCTTCAACCAGCGTCGCAAGACCCTGCGCAACGCCCTGAAACCTATGCTGCCGGAAGGCTTCGACAGCTCCGACCCGATATTCGACCTCAGGGCGGAAAGGCTTTCGGTCGAGGATTTCATCGCACTGACCGGAATGATTTCCGGCAGATGAAACTGCTGCTGACCGCACTCGGGACACTCTCCCTGATTCTCGGAACACTGGGAATCTTCCTTCCCGTGCTGCCCACGACGCCGTTCTACCTGCTCACCGCATGGTGCTACCTCAAGAGCAGCGACAGGCTCTACCGCAAGGTGATGGACAACCGGTTTTTCGGCAACATCGTGCGGAACTACTATGAAAAGCGGGCTGTCAGCCGGCGGACGAAAGTCATTTCAATATCCACGACGCTGCTCACCATAGGCATTTCCATAGCCGTAGTCGATGTGACATGGATAAGGATACTGCTTGCCGTCATAGCGCCTGGCGTCACCGCACACCTTCTTTCGATGAAAAGCTGCGACTGAACATAGGCACAGGCTGGCCATCTCTCGAACGCCCATCGTCATACAACGGCATATACCCGAAAATGTCTAAGGCCTTCTGGTGCTTCTCGTTGATTTTGGCAAGGCGTTCCGACTTTTCAATGTCGTTCAGTTCCTTTGCCTTCTTGTTCGACTTCCTGCCACGGTCGAGATTGTGCTTCAAATCGTTGATTTTCGTATGGATAGCAGTGTAGTTTCCGGAATGGGCTATCCTATGCACATACTCGAAGTAGTCCGTCGTCTTGTCGTAGGTCAGAAGTTCCAAGGCAGCAAGCACTTCATCGTCCACACCTTTCCGGCGCAGATCATCAAGCGTCAAATCCGAGTCCTCGACGACATCGTGCAGGAAACCAGCCTTGATTTCCACGCCATTGTCTCCCATGATACCTACAGCTATAGAATGCAGGATAGCAGGATTACCGTCCAAGTCCATCTGTCCCTTGTGCGCATCAAGCGCAATCTGTAATGTCTCTTCTATTGTCATATTTCGCCATGTTTTTCAATCATTCAACTCATAACCATCATCAAAGGCTGTAAGCAGGTATTCTTCACCGTCTTTCAAAGTATTCATAACTTCTTCAAGCACCCGAGGTTCCCAAGTATGATTATCTCGTACAAATTGTATCAAGTCCCGTTTCGTCTTTTTCAATACCCAACAACCCCAATCTGTCTGCACAGAGTCTTTATCGTCCATTATCGCAAAGTACAAGTGGTTCCAACCACAGTCAATATCAGACTTTATTATGCGGTCAGGACAATAAGTATAGTAAGTGGAATCTTTATACTGCCCGGAATACGGTTTGTAATAATCGAAATCCTTAGATTTGACTGCCCCTATATATACACTTAGCATAATCTCATTATGGTTTATTATGGCAACCAAACTTCATATTTATGTGTCAGTCCGTTTTCCTTGACAAAGTGATAGAAACTTTCGAATGCGTCTGACCTGCCATTATACAGCTTCTTCATTTTACGCCATACGCCATTTTCTGTTCGAACCTTCAATGCTTTTATCAATTCCTCTATCGGAATGTCTTCGATCCGTTCTGAATAGTCACCATAGAACGACAAATCCGCATAGTCATAAAAATCAACCGTCATCAAGCCACGCCAATAGGTCATTGATACTGTTCTGTGAACAATAACATTTTCACAAACTTTGTGAGGTCTGTACTCTGCGTAAAAGCACCACTCCTTCTCTTCCATCCTATAATGGGCCGGCACATATCCGTACTCTTTAGTCAATGCGTCATAGAATTCTTCATCATCTGCAAACGGGGTGGGCTGTCCGTCATTATACCAATCTTCCTCTTGTTTAAGGACTTCCTTTGGAACACCAAGATCTTCAGCATAAACAGTAAGGCTTCCTTTTGGCGGAATCATACCTGTTCGTCGATCATGGTATTTTCTAAACTCATCTTCTAATGTCGGCACAAATATCTGCTCTTCATTTCTGTTTGCCCGTTCCATAAAATCAATTATGAGTGATTGTCAAAAAGACAAACTGGATATACCTGACAGCTCAAAAGCAATACCGATATCAAAAACCTGTCCCGCAGCAAGACCGAAAACAAGAGCAAAGAATTTTATTGCGTTAAAAGCGGGACAGCCGTCTATATCCACCCGACGGGCGGATGAAAGTGAGTCGAGCAAATCATCTGTATTATGATTCTGCTGTTCGTAGCTGCCAGGCATATCCATTCAGGCCGGTTTCACGCAAGCGATCAGTCCGGCCTTATTTGTCATAATGCCTTGATTTTTCCGTATATGGGTTTCAACGAGTCCGGAATCACTATCCTGAGATTCTCGATTTCCTTTGACCGGTCCTCTTTCTCCCTCATGATCCTCTCCTTCAGCCTGATCATGGACTCCGACCATTTCTCGTGTTCGACCAACCACGCGTCAGACTTGCGTCTCCAGTCCTCATCGATGTGTCTGTTGATTTCATTCCTCATCCCGTTGAGTTCGGCCTGCGCCTTGCGATGCTCGGCCTGCAGCTCGAAAAACAGCGCGTCGATTTCCGGCCCGTCGATATTAGGATAATACGAATAGACCAGGGTATCCTTTCCGTTCTCGTGGACCTCTTTGGGCGAAAGCATTCTGTCCGTAAAATGTTTCCGTGCCTCCGAGTATTCCCCGTCTGGATGTATGAACTTTCCTATCACCGCGCACCTCGTCTCCAGCTCAAGGTATCGGTTCCTCTCCTTGATCGGCAAGGTCTCAAGAACCTGCTCGAATGTCAGCCGGTCTTCCTTTTCCGGCTCCATCTCGGAAAGCTCCTGAATCTCATCCGCCCCATAGTCATCCAAATCCATCGTAAGCTTGTCCTTGGCCTTGATAGCTTCGCGCAGGTACGCTATCAGGCTCTTGCATGCGCATACCTCCTCAACCCATTTCCTTATCTGGGAGAACCTCTCGGGGCCGGTTCCGCACGAAACGACCGCCTCCTCGCTGTCACCGATGAGGCTGACGGCCGTCCTGTAGAACTCCAGCTTGGCCATCTGCCTTTCTATCGCCATGTAGTTTTCCTTCGCAATATTGGAAAGATGATTTGCCGACGTCGCCGTCAAGCCGTTTTCCGCGAAAAACGCAGGGATAATAGTCTTTTTACTTTCCATAACCTTACTTCCTTAATTGAACTGAATCATCAACAGTCCAAAGGTAAGGTCATTGAGTGCCAAAACGCGGCACTCTATGAAATATTTGATACTAAAACCTATAAAAATTCAAATACGGCACTGCATGACGGACAGTTCACCGCCAAATTCCCCATTGATTTAACGCCAAATGACCAAGTAAAAAGACGCCAAACGCCCAACCAAAATATCGCCAAATGGCAAAGCTACAAGCAAAACTGTTTGAAGATAAGTGCTTTGTGATTATCTTAGCATCTGATTATTGACTTGATAAATTATAGGAGATGGCTAATAGTATTTACAGGGCGAGAATAGCCGACAAGTTACTCGCAGAAAAACTGGACGCCATGGGCGCAGTGCTTATCGAAGGAGCCAAATGGTGCGGTAAGACCACAACGGCGGAACAGGCGGCAAAAAGCGTGCTTTACCTGGCGGACACGGACATGTTCCGCCAGAATATGGAGATGATAGACCTGCATCCAAGAACGTTGCTCTCGGGAGAAGCCCCCATGCTTATCGATGAGTGGCAAGAGGCTCCGAAACTGTGGGATGCCGTCCGCTTCGAGGTAGACCACAGGGGCAAGGAGGGGCAGTTTATCCTGACCGGATCGGCGGCGCCAGGAAAAGAGAAACTCAAAGAGATCCACCATACCGGAACTGGACGGTTCTCGTGGTTGAAGATGCGCCCGATGAGCCTGTTCGAGTCAGGGGAGTCTGAGGGCACGGTCAGCCTAACAGAACTGTTTGACGGGAATACGGATTTTGCCGTGAAAGCCCCTGGCCATGAACTTAGGGACATTGCCTTTATGATGTGTCGCGGTGGCTGGCCCGGTTCTCTCCGGAAAAAATCAGCGGCAGCTGCACAGCTAGTGGCGACGGAATACTATCAGGCCGTAACGCATACGGACGTATCGAAAGTGGACGGGGTCTTGAAGAGCCCGGAACGCGTGAAGCGTCTTATGCGCTCCTATGCCCGTCATCAAGGCTCGCAGGCTTCGCTTGCCACTATTGCCGAGGACATTTCGACGAACGAGGTGGAACGGCTGTCGGAAAATACAATCGCGGAATATCTCGTGGCGTTGAAAAAGATATTTGTGGTGGAAGACGCCATGGCGTGGAATCCTAACCTGCGCTCGAAAACGGCTATCCGCAGCAGCGACACCCGTTATTTCGTCGATCCGTCGATAGCCGTGGCTGCATTGGAGCTGGGGCCCGACGACTTGCTTGATGACTTGAATACCATGGGGCTGCTCTTCGAGACGATGGCCGTGCGTGACTTGCGCTGTTATGCCGACGCCCTCTCCGGAACCATATACCATTACCGGGATAAAAGCGGTCTGGAGTGCGATGCGGTAATGCACCTGCGTGGCGGACGCTATGGGTTGATAGAAGTGAAACTGGGAGGCAGCACGGGCATAGAAGAGGGAGCTGCTACGCTGAAGGCTTTGGCCGCCCGGATTGATACCGATAAAATGAAAAGCCCCTCGTTCCTTATGGTTCTTACATCTGTCGGGCAGTTCGCCTACACGCGCAAGGACGGAATTATGGTCGTGCCTGTCGGATGCCTGAAACCATAACCCGGGCGGGGCTAACTCTGAATGCTTTTCATTCAGCTGCAATAAGGCATCTGTATCATGGATGCTTTGCCTGGTTCCGCACTATTATTCCGTGTCGGCTTGGCTTCGGATATAATCAATAAACGGTATATAATGACCTACAAAATTGGACATTCCTCAACTGGTCTGTCACTCTTCAACCACTTGTTGAACTTTTCAAGTTCCTCGACGGAGTAGCAGCCGTGAATGTGAGCCTTCACCTTGCCCCACACCTTTTTCTGAATGTCGAAGAAGTCACGGTCGTTCCTTATAGGAATTGGCTGACCGTCGTTCATCCATTCGTCACGGGCTCTTAGAAGCGGAGCGTCTCCGAGTTCATCCTCGTATATCTCGGCATCCCTCGAACGCCCACCGTCACGCTGATAGCGGTACTTCGTCAAATAGTCATCAAGACTGCGCCCCTGTTCAAAGCCAAGGGACTTCATTACGGTTTCCTCTTTTCTTTTCATACGGTCACTATTTTTCCGACGGGCCGGAGCTCTTCTGCCTTGGCATTCGCACTATAATTCTGTGACGAGTCGGGTCTGGCTCCAACTGTACTGATTTTCCTCCCAAGCCAGCGGCGATAAACTTCGCGTCTATTCTCTCTATCAAAGTAGCCAGACTTGATTTTCTATATGGCTTCCTTTCGTCCTGCGTCATAGCGTCATGTCTTTTATATCGTAAAATAGACACCGAGAGTGCCATTCTGCGACACTCTATAAAAGAAATACGACATCATTGTTTGATGTCGCAAAATATAAAAACCCAAGAGCAGCAAGGTTTGCAAAAATGACCTCACAGGCTCCTGTAGGATATATTTGTCAATTCCTGCTGCTCTCAAGTCATCTGAAAGAAATCCCTGCGGACCGCTCAGGCTACTTCGTCACTTGGCCACGACTATTTCAAGGAAATACCATTTATCAGAGAGTGATTTTCCTATCGATTCGCGTTCATCCCACACAATAGGATATGCTTTTGTCAACTGCATTGATTCATTCTCGGCCCGGAACGGCTGCGTAGATGTCGTTCCACCGTCTTTCAGTCCGAAAACCGTCCCTTCGGACTCAACCTCTGAATCTTTATACGAGCTGTTGTCCGTTATAAGATAGAACCTACCCTCCGAATAACAGCTATCCTTATCATTTCCCTTCACTCCGGTTTCTCTTTCAAGATAGTCTATGTCTCTATACATTTTGTATATCCTATCTGCAGAAAAAGTCCCTTTCGAATCTCTCTTCCGCTTGAATTTCAATTCAATGGCACAGTTATATAGAGGCTGCTTTTCTCCGGGCCCACAGAAACCGCAGGTTATATCGATTTTCTTATTGTTCCATTTTGTCTCTATGTCGACATAAAACATTTCTTCAGGCGAGACATACATATCGCCTATCGACTTTATAATCGAGGCAAAATGGAACTGGAACGAAGCCTCGCTTGTAATACCATTCACAAAGGCCTTGTTAATAAACTGCCACTTGAAGACCTTCCATGAGGCGTTGAGGATTTCATTCATCCTTGACCGACGGTCATTTGAAACTAATTTTAACTCTTCCATGATCATTATGTTTTAAATGTTAATAGAATCCTTCCGTATCGGTTTCATAATAGGCGACCTGGCTCCTAAGGGCGATACCGCGCCTTTCCTTTCCGACAGCGCGATACGTGTCCGACTTCGAGAAATATCTTATCAGTTTCCCGTCCTCTATCCTTACCCTCAACGTCCTGCCGCCCATTTCCTCAGCATTGATTGCGAGAAAATCGCTGAGGACATCGCATATCGCGGCAGACGCCGACTTGCCCACTCTTATATCCCAGGCATACAGGATCTTGCCTTTCTCAATAGTCCACGGCTGAAGCTCCGCCTTTTCGAAAGGCGTCTCTGAAAGCCGGAACGCAGCCTCGAGACCGTCGTCAGAATTTCCGCCGATAAAGTCTTCGTACTCTCTTTCCGTTATTATGCCGTGGTTATATATCAGGCCGCCGTCGTCGTGGCTGCGATAGACTCCGACAATACAGTCCACGACCTTGTCGAGGTCGATTTCAAGGAAATGCCAGTCCGGCTGTTCTCCAGTCCGCGTATACCAGCTGACGGGATATTCCTTCCTGAAGAAGAGTTCCTGTCTCTCTCCGCTACCACGGGCATCGTGATACCTGACATATTTCGACGTTTCGGGCAGGTTCAGACCGAACTCCGGGAAGTCTTCCGACTTGGTCTTATATGCAGGCGTCTTCCTGAACGCTTCGACAGGGGTGAGCATATAGAACCTGCATTCGGAATATCCGCATGCACCCTCTTCCTGCCGCTCCAGGAGGCTTTCGAGGAAATGCAGGTCCTTGTATATCCTGAACATCTTGCCCGTGAAGGCGTTATTGTCCTTGACAGACCTCAGCAGGATAGCGCAGGAACACAGGGGCTTTCCCGCCGCCTCGAATCCGCACGCTATATCCACCTTTTTCCGACGGGCAGAATCGGGGAAGACATCGGTCCGGACGAAAAATCCCGTCTCGCCGGATGCCTGCCGCCTGATGATATCGGCAAAAAGCCGGTGGCATGAATCCCTGTCACAACCATTCTCCACGGATACCGTATCACGGAATATCCTCCACGATTCATTCAGGATCTCTGACATTCTGGTCGGCAGCGAGCAGTCCCGGGAAGGCTCTGTGTCTTGGGAGGAATCATCGTCACAGCCGGATCCGGACTGCTTCAGACCTTCATACCACCTGTCAAGATGCCCCTGCATCCACAATGCCCCGCCTACGGACTCCCCTGTCTCAGGCTTCGGATTATCCTCTCCGTCAAATATGGATTCGCGGACAAAAAGAGGTAAAGGAACCCTGTCGCCCTCATCGAGACCGACATCCACGGATATTCCGATGAAGAGCATACGGACTCCCATGGTTTCAAATGCTTCGACATACTGCACCGGCGACAGGAACCGATAGTCATCCTTGTAATCCTTACTTATCGGAAGCAAACTCGCCGTTTCAGACATATCAATAATAATCGGAGATTCATCATGTTCGTCCTCACCAATCTTTGCCCTGAAATTGCTTGCGGCGTCGCCTTCCAGCCGGAAAGACAGCCTCCCTGTATCCTCCACCTTACATTTGTACGCAAAGGCAGCAAGCCTGACATCGCAATACCTTCCGGGCCGGTATTTATCCTTATTGATATGATAGTCGGTGGCAAAGAAACTTATTTCACGACCCTCGCCGAATTTCATGGTCACCACCGCCTCCTCATTGTTGTTCCATATCTCGATGTCTGTAATCCGTCCTTTCAGCAGTGCCCCCTCATTGGCAAACGGATACGCGGACACCAGTTCATTGGCACCGTTATCGTTGGTAAGGATAGTCATGTAGTGCACAGGACTTTCAGATATCGAATCCAAAAGTTCAGATGTCGGGCCCAGAAGTGTGAGCACATCCTTTGCCCCCAGCACCCCGCTGTTCAGTACGATTTCGTGGAGGGCACTGGCGACGCTTTCCTGTCCCAGCACTGTCTCCCAGTGGCTGCCATGTCCTTGATCTTTCATTGCATATCAGTCTTAATGTCATTACGGCGCAAAAATACCCTTCACGGTGCCACACGGTGGCACTATACCCGCCTATCTTTACCGACAGAAAAGCGTGGGCAATCCCTTCGGCTGTTGAGGTCCTGACAAACCTTTGATGCACGGAAGGAGAGCCCACGCTACGCGTAAGCAGACCTCATCTTTTGCATCAATTTGAAATTGTCAGGTTCCAACAGGCAAGATGAAGCGTTGCGGTATTTGTATCAAATATACGCTGAAGCCGAGTGCAGAACAAATTTATTTGCTCTGCCGAGGCGCAGCAGTATATATGGCCGTCAGGCCAAATATACGAAATTTCCGGAGACTTTACATATCCCCCGCATCCGGGATGCCGTTCCGTTCCAGAGCCTTTCTGTAGACTTCGCAGAGTTCCTGGCGGAGATGTTCGGGCGCAATGACGGTCAGGACATCGCTCTGCGCCAGGAGTTCCTGCTTGAAATCGTATGTAATCTTGATTCTCAGGCGGATGCGGAATTCCTCATCATTGTCGACCAAAGTCTCCTGCGATGAATGCAGGGGGAAGGCATCGATGTATTTTCCGCCTTTCGGCGAAAACGAAAGTATGACCTCCTCGACAGGAAGATCCTCCCTCGAATATGCACCCACTACATCTCTGAACTCTTTTTCGGGGTCGATTGCAGTATTCCTCGCAAACCGCCTGTCCGTAACTTTCAAATCCCGTATGCGGTCAAGCCCCCAGCTTTTGACTTTTCCGGCATGGCAGACATCGTCTTCTTCCTCGACGGCAAGCAGATACCACCTGCCCCTGCCTTCTTTCAAGGCATAAGGCATGACCTTCCGGACACTCGGGCGCGGATCCTTGAACTTCATATACGTGAACTCCACTGTCAACCTCCTCTTTATCGCATGGATCAGAGGAGACAGATTCTCCGTACCGCGGGGCTTGCGCTTTTCCGGAAACACAAACTCAGACAATTCTTCACGGGCGCGAAGCGACGTCAACAGGTCGTACTGCTCCAATATCCTTTCGATGTCAGAGAACTGGTCTTCGTCGTCCGGTATATAATAGCCATTCTCCGTCCGCGAATACTCTATGCTGATATTCATCACTGACCGGATTTCACGCAGGTCACGCAGAATCGTCCTGCGGGAGACTCCGACATCGTCAGCATCATCATAATACCCCAGGCCGTCTTCTACTCTGCGTATAAGTTCCGGAAGCGAAATGTAACGATTGTTCCGTATTATCCTGATGATCAACAGGTACCGCAGAATGAACCCTTGTTTTGACATGGCATCCTCTTATTCGTTCCGACTAAACCTTGCAGCAACCGGGAAACACTCTATTTCCGTTTTCCGGACAGAGCCGGCACGGCCACGAAGCCGGCGGCAAGCAGCACCACGAGCACGATAGCTATCGAACTTGCGCGCGACACCGCCTCGCCTGTCCTGTAGGAAGGAGGGTCGAAGCGCATCACGAGCGTATGCTCCCCGGCGGGCACGACCGCGCTGCGCAGAATGTCACCTTCCAGTTCGATGGGCAGCAGCTCGCCGGTATCCTCGACCGTCAGCGTCCAGCCCACGGGATAATAGACCTCGCTGAACACAACCTTCCCGCCTTCTGCGGAGCTGTACTCATAGCGCAGCTCGTTGGGGGCGTAGGAGGTCAGCTCTATGCTGCCGCGCACTGCGGAATCAGCCGCATCATCCTCGGATGCTGTCGGCGCGAACCACGCGTTGCCGGCAGCGTGCCGGTATCTGAGCGCCAGGTCGTCGGCGATGATTATGTAGCGGCAGTTCATCTTCGCGAGCCCTTCGAGATAAGGCATGTTCTCCTCGGCCTCCTGGACGGTTCCCGCAGCGGAAATCGCCGAGAAGAGTTCGTTGATTTCAGGCGTCAGGGTGCTTTCGATGAACTCCTGGTAGCGCTGGAGCTTGGCGGGCGAGTAGCCGCCGATGTTCTTGTGCCAGTATGAGGGATGGGAGTCGTTGAACACGTTGACCGTCAGGTCCAGCACGCGGTACGAGAGGTCCGGGTCGGAGAGTATGGCCTCGTCGACCGGACGCTTGTCGAACTGGCTCTGGAAGTTCCTCGGCGTAATGAAGTCGTCGGCGTTCAGGTAGCGCTTGCCGGCAAGGCAGAGATCGCCGAGTGCGAGTATGCAGACCAGAAGCACTGCCGTGCGGCGCTGTACGAACGCGGCATTGCCGGTAACTGCGGCCTTTGCGGAGTTCTTCCTGAAGCCGGAGACTCCCCATAGAATAATCAGGTATGCGGCGGCGATGAGCAGCAGCGAGCGCAATGCGTCGGAGACGAGCAGCTGCTTCCTGTCGGCCTGCAGAGCCTCCACCAGGATGTCAGGCTGGCCGGCGTCCGAACTTCCGCTGAAGGTTCCGGCAAGAGAGGGGAACACCACGAACAGCAGGCAGAACAGCCCGATGATTAGGAAGGCCCACAGACCCTTCTTCCTGAACTCCGCGGCGGAATTCTCGTCCTTGAGCACCTTATCGAGAGCCAGGAAGCCGAGCAGCGGCAGGGTGAACTGAAGCACCACCAGCGCCATCGACACCGTCCTGAACTTGTTGTAGAGCGGGACGAAGTCGTAGAACAGCCTGGTGAACCACATGAAATGGCTTCCGAGAGCCAGGAACACCGCCAGCACCGTGCACACCACCATCCACCACTTCTCCTTGCCCTTGTAGAGGAACAGGGCCAGCACGAACAGGAAAATCGTCACCGCGCCCATGTACATCGGTCCGGCGGTGAAGGGCTGGGGGCCCCAGTACAGGGGAAGGCCGTCGGCGAGCGAGCGGGCCCCGGGCTGCCCGGCCGACTCCAGCAGGGCTATGGTCTCAGACTTGTCGGGATCCACCGAACCCGACGAAGAACCGCCGTTGAAGTTGGGTATCAGAAGGTTGGGCAGTTCTTCCCAGCCGTAGGACCAGGCGGTCGCATAATCCAGATCCAGCCCCCTGGTCTCCTTGTCGCCGTCGGCGTCGGCGGTGCTGCCTCCGCGCATGGAGTACGGAGTATATTCAAGGGTGGGCAGCAGCTTTATGGCGTTGGTCGCTATTCCGGTGCAGCCAAGCACGAGCAGCAGGCCGGAGGCGGCGAAGAAACGGCCGAGAAGACCGCGGCGCTCCCTGCGCCAGAGCAGCCAGACGAGCAGCATCAGCGCATAGAGCACTATCATGATGGCCAGATAGTAGGTTATCTGCGGATGGTTGGCCTTGACCTGGAAACTTACGAAGAGCGCGAACATCGCGGCACCGAAGGCGCACCAGGGCAGCCATCTCTTCTTCTTGAGCGCGGCGTTGTAGGTATAGACCAGTGCGGCGAGCACCCAGGGCAGGAAGGCTATGGCCTGCATCTTGGTATTATGGCCCACCTGGATTATCTGCAGGTTGTAGGAACAGAAGGTCATGGCCACGGCGCCGCCGACCGCCACCAGAGGATGCACTCCGAAGGCGAGCATCAGCAGCCAGGCGCCCAGCATCGAGATGAACAGGTAGGTCGCTGGCCTGCGCCCGGTGAGCAGGAAATCGTAGATCTTCTGGGTCCAGTCGCCGTCGGTGGGCGCGTGGATGGTGGCGGTGGGCATGCCGCCGAACATGGATTCCGTCCAGGCGGTGGGGTCGTCGGGATGGGCCGCGTTCCAGTCCATCATCTCCTTCGACATGCCCTGCCAGCCAGAGATGTCGCTCTGGTTGACTATCTTGCCGTCGAGCACCTGAGGCACGTAGGCATAGGCCAGGACAAGCATTCCGAGAATGGTGCACAAATAAAGCAGTATCTTCTTTCTCATAACAATTCAAGCAGTTTGCCCGTCAGCACGCGGCGGGAATATTTCTCTATGTTGCTTTTCCGACGCCTTGCGGCGCAGATGAATTCTATCAGACCGTCGCGGCGGTCCCAGCCGAACATCTCCCCGGCCCCGGAATCCCGGAGCACCTCGGCGGCCGCCCCGTCCTCCTGCCCTATGCCGAGCACCGGCCGGCCGGAGGCGAGGTATTCGAAAATCTTGCCGGGAAGCACCTTCGCGTATTCCGGCTCCCTCCTGAGCGGAAGTATGAGCACGTCGGCGCCAAGCTGCTCGGCCACCACTTCGTCGTGGGGCAGATACCCCAGGTCCACGAGCTTGTCGCCCAGACCGCGCGAGCGTATCGCCTCGACAATCTCGGCGTCGGTCTTGCCGGCGAGCCGGATCTGAAGCCTTGCGGCGAATGCGGGGTCCTCGGCGCATTTCCCGGCAAGCGCGTCCCAGAGGTTCAGGGGATTGCCGTCGGCGGCGAAAAGGCCGGTATGCACGACGGTGAACCTGCCCTCGTGGTGCGCAGGCGTCCTGCCGGCGAAGTCGTCTTCGTCGAAGCCGTTGGTTATCAGGGCCACCGGAGTGGCCGTGCGGCGCCGGAAGTCGTCCCGCACGTAAGGAGTCACCGCAATTACCGTGTCGGCGGAGTCGAGCACCTGCCTCTCCAGGCGGTGATGCCTGCTGTCGGCGAACTTTCCGAGCCCGAGATGCTTGTAGTAGAATATCTCCGTCCAGGGGTCCCTGAAATCGGCCAGCCACCTGACGCCCAGGGCCTTCTTCAGACCGAGGCCTATCAGGTGCATGGACTGGGGAGGCCCGGTGGTCACCACCGCGTCGACCGGATGCTCGCGCAGGTAGCGCTTGAGGAACCTGACCGACGGACGCACCCAGGACACCCTCGGATCCGGAATGAAGAAATTTCCCCGCACCCAGAGCGAAAGGCGCTGCATCAGGCTCTTGCGGCCGCCGCTGACGGGGTTCACCTCCGTCTGCCCGCCTTTCTTGCCGACCAGGCGGCGGTAGATGCCGTAGGGTTCCACGATGCGGGTGCGTATGATTTCGGCGCACTCGGGGACGTCGCCGAGCAGGCTTGCGTCGTAGGCGAGCCGTTCCGGATTCTCCGGAGTGTAGATCACGGGCTGCCAGCCGTACTGCGGGAGATACTTGCTGAACTTGACCCAGCGCTGGACCCCCGACCCTCCGGTCGGCGGCCAGTAATAGGTGATTATCAGCAGGCGTTTCATCCAGATTTCCGAAATGTTTTGAACTTTCAAAAATACCTTATAAAATTTATTTCCGCAAGGTTGAGCAAAATTGTAACTTTGCAGGACCATGGCGAAACAGGCAGAAGACACGCCGCTGCTGAAACAGTATTTCAGCATCAAGGCCCAGCATCCCGAGGCGGTGCTGCTCTACAGGGTGGGCGATTTCTACGAGACCTACTCCGACGACGCAGTGCTGGCCAGCAAGGTGCTCGGCCTCGTGCTCACCAGGCGCTCCAACGGCGACAAGGGGAAGGTCGAGATGGCCGGATTCCCCCACCATGCCATCGACAGCTACCTCCACAAGCTCGTGCAGGCCGGCTACAAGGTGGCCGTCTGCGACCAGCTCGAAGACCCGGCTCTCGCGAAGACCAAGCTGGTGAAGCGCGGGGTCACGGAAATCCTGACTCCCGGAATAGCCTTCGGCGAATCCATGCTCGAGCAGAAGGAGCACAACTACCTGGCGGGGCTGAGTTTCGAGGGTCACCAGTGCGGGGCCGCCTTCCTCGACGTGTCCACCGGAACCTTCCAGGTCGCCCAGGGCGGCACCGACTACATAGCCACCCTGCTCTCTTCCCTGAGGCCGAAAGAGCTCGTGGTCCAGAAAGACGTGGCCAGGGCGGTCAAGGAGAGATTCGGCGACTACTACATCACCAGCCTCGACGAATGGGCCTTCGTCTACGACGCCGCAGTGGAGAAACTCTGCACGCAGCTTCAGGTCAGGAGCCTCAAGGGCTACGCCGTGGAGCGCTTCCCGCTCGCCGTCCGCTCTGCCGGCGCCCTGCTCGCCTATCTCGAACAGACCCAGCACGCAGGACTCAGGAACATCTGTTCGATCTCCCGCATCGACGAGGAGAAGTTCGTCTGGATGGACCAGTTCACCGTCCGCAATCTGGAAATCTTCCAGAGCGCGTCCGTACGGGACTTTAACTTACACAATCAAGAAATCTCATAAGATTGCAATATACTGATAATAATCAAGTTATTACAAACCAACTATATTACTAAATATCATTAAATACCTTTTGCTGTTTCAATTATTGGGTGTATATTTGGGTGTTGAATTTCAAACGCACCCAATTATGAATATCAAACGAAACATCATCTTTTCATTGGAAAGTCGCAAAAAGAACGGAGTTCCAATCGTGGAGAATGTCCCTATCCGTATGCGTGTGGTTTTTGCCAGCCATCGCATCGAGTTCACAACGGGCTACCGCATAGATGTTGCCAAATGGGATGCCGACAAGCAGCGTGTAAAGAACGGATGCACCAACAAACTGAAGCAAAGCGCATCGGAAATCAATGCGGACTTGCTGAAATACTACACCGAAATACAGAACATATTCAAGGAGTTCGAGGTACAGGGATTCATGCCCACAACCGAACAGGTAAAAGATGCGTTCAACAGGTTGCACGATGGGAAAAAGGAAGATGAGGAGCAAGCCCCAGTGGTGTTTCTGCCTTTGGAGGTGTTTGACGAGTTCATCAAGGAGTGTGGTACGCAAAACGGCTGGTCTGATGCCACCTATGAGAAATTTGCCGCAGTCAGGAAGCATCTTGAAAAGTTTGACAAGGGGTTGACCTTTGAATCGTTGGACGAACCCAAGCTGACAAAGTATGTGAATTTCCTGAAAGATACCGAAGATATGCGGAACACGTCCATCATGAAACAGGTCGCATATCTGAAATGGTTCCTGCGTTGGTGTACCAAGAAAGGGTATTGCATGAATAATGCCTATGAAGATTTCAATCCCAAATTGCGAAGCACTCCGAAAAAGGTGATATTCCTCACTTGGGAGGAACTGAACAAACTCAAAAATTATCAGATACCCGAAACCAAGCAGTATCTGGAACGGGTGAGGGATGTCTTTCTGTTCTGCTGCTTCACCGGACTTCGGTATTCGGATGTGCATAACCTGAAGAAAAGCGACATCAGGGACGGATATATAGAAATCACCACGGTAAAGACCGCCGAAAGGCTTATCATCGAGCTGAACAACCACAGCAAGGCGATAC
>ERZ779889.597-NODE-597-length-43883-cov-3.899744_pt1 | contig 43883 bp, 37 predicted proteins | sample MGYA00511030_ERZ779889 | MGnify/ENA primary metagenome ERZ779889 (study PRJEB29588, sample SAMEA2160616) | human gut metagenome | biome: human gut; feature: human-associated habitat; material: faeces | place: Denmark | collected 2008/2010 ... | reverse complement strand
AGAGTGTGTTTGTAGATATACAGTCGCCGTTCGCAGAACGGCGTGGATTGAAATATAATCGGTTACATCTGCTACCTTTTTAGATACGTCGCCGTTCGCAGAACGGCGTGGATTGAAATTTCCCACCACTTAATCATTACAGAAAAATCTTTGTCGCCGTTCGCAGAACGGCGTGGATTGAAATCAAGAGCACCAGTAATAGAGCCCCAAGTATAGTCGCCAAGTCGCCGTTCGCAGAACGGCGTGGATTGAAATATATCATTCTTGGTATATCAGAACAACAGATGTTGTCGCCGTTCGCAGAACGGCGTGGATTGAAATAGGTGCGCGGTTTTAAAAACTGCGGGCAAACTGATGGTTACATTCCTTACGGAGTGCGTGGATTATTTTCTTTTCATAAAAAAGGTGTGATATAATGATTATTAAACAGCTTTCAGATGATAAAATAGCTGCGGCTATTAATTTAAGTTGGGATTGTTTTTTGGAATTTGTTGTGCCTGATTATAATAATGAGGGAGTTGAATCATTCAAAAAGTTTATTAATGACAAAAAGCAAATAAATTCTTTAAACTTTTTTGCAGCTATTGAAAATAACGAATTGCGAGGTATTCTTGCAGTAAATTTTACTACTAATAATATTTGTCTGTTTTTCATTAAAAATATATATCATAAGCGTGGCATTGGAAAAGCATTGTTTGACAATTTACTTTTAAATATCAATGCAAGCAGAATAACAGTAAATTCATCGCCTTATGCTGTTGGTTTTTATCATAAGCTTGGTTTTAAAAATATTGGCGCTGAACAAATTCGTGATGGTATTCGTTTTACGCCTATGGAATATTTGCGCTGACAGAAAACCCTTTGAATGATATGTTATGAACATTTCATCAAAGGGTTTGTTTTATTGCTTTTTCAGTCTTTTACCAGTTAATAGATAATGCAATGGTGCGATATGTTTTGACGTTTTTGTAAGTATTATGCTTGTTATTAAAGCTGCTGCGAGTAAAACAAAATACGCCGCTATAACTCGTTTTGTAGTCATTACAATGCCAAAATATCGGCTTGTTCTTTCAATCATACTTAGCCAGAAAGGATGGCAGAAATAAACTAACATTGAGTTGCCGGAAATAAAATCAACTGTTTTTGTAAAATAATTGCCAGATTTTTGTTTGGCAAAGAAAGCGCAGAAAAACAGGATTGAAGCAATTGTATAGAAAAATCCCTGTGGGCTAAGCTGCTGGAAGGTATTGGTAAGGCTGATTAAATCATAACCGTGTTGATAATAATAGTAGTAATAACTGCCGCAGATGTATGTTATTGAAAGTATATATAATGCTGTTACGCTTTTAAATTTTGCCGTTATTGTGTCAAAAAATTCTTTTTCTTTAATTGCCGCAAGGCCGCCCAGCATAAAAATAAACAAATAATGCAGGGGCAGATAATTTAAGCGGTAGGTGAAAAAATCCTGTAAAACGAGCGGGAGCTGCTGTGCTGTAATTCCGGGGTGCATTGTCCAGTAGTTAAACAGCATTTGCAGTATGAACAGTATTGCAAAGCCAGTTTTTAAACCGATTTGTTGCATAACTGACATTAATTTTTGAAAAAGCGGGAAAAAGGCGTAGAACCATAACAAAATTATCATAAAATATAAATGGTAGCACGCGAGTCCCCAAAAAAGCAGATGCAGCAGCCCAAGAGGTGAAAACCATGGGATGCAGCCCGGAACAATAGTGCTGAAATACAGCATGAAAAACAGTGACCAGCTTAAATAAGGTATGCCGCTGCTTTGAAAACGTTTTTTTATAAATTCACGGTAATTAAGTTCTATGCCGGGTTTATACTGGCAAAAAAGCCCATAGCCGGAAATAAAAAAGAAGGCCGGCACACTATAGCGTGAAAGTATTTCCAAAAGCATATATAAATGTGGGTTTGGCGATGTACACATAAGCGCAAGTGAGCCTGTATGAATGCCGAGGACGCCAAGCATACAGATTCCGCGCAGTTTATCAATAGTACGGTTGCGTTCAGTCATAATTTCTCCATTAATAAAAAAATTTACTTGCTTATTATACAGCAAAAGCTGTTTTTGAGCAAAGAAAAAGAGTTTGAGTATGTATTTTCAGACCGCTGCTTATGCAATTGAAACATTGCAGGAAATTGAATTTTAACAGCGAATTGTTTAAAATAAGATTATGCGTTTTTAATAAACCGGTTTTGCCGGAAATAAGGTGATAAAATTGCAGCTTTCATATATTCATATTATCAGCCTTGTGCTTACTTTGGCTGTTGTGCTGGGCTGCGGCATTTATTCTTCACGCCGCGTAAAATCGGCTGACGATTTTGATGTCGGAGGACGCAGTGCCGGTGTTATAATGGTTGCCGGTTCAATAGTTGCTACAATTATTGGCGGAGCGGCAACTATCGGCACGGCGCAGGGTGGTTTTACATTCGGCCTTGGTGCATGGTGGTTTACTTTGGGCAGCGGCATTGGTTTTTTAATTATGGCTGCTTTTTATGCCCGGCCTTTACGAAAAAGCGGTTTAACTACCATATCTGAGTATTTAGTGATTAATTTTGGTCCGCAGGCAGGGCCTTTAACAAGTATAGCGGCCTCAATAGGCATCTTTTTCAGCATTGTTTCCAGTTCGCTCAGTTCAGTACATTTAATTGGCGGGCTGCTGCATCTTGATTTTCTGCCTTCTGCTGCTATTGTAGTGCTGCTGGTTACGGGTTTTGTGTTTTTTGGCGGCATTAACAGCAGCGGCATGGCCGGATTATTTAAAATTTTTTTAATTTTTGCCACTATTTTTGTCGGCGGTTTTTTAGCATTTACCAGTATGGGTGGTCTTTCCGGCATGCATCAGTCGTTTCCTGATTTGCCGTGGTTCAGTTTGTTTGGCATAGGTACGGAACATGCGCTGTTTAACTTAATTTCAATGATTGTAGGTGTAATTTCAACGCAAAGTTATGTGCAGGCTTTGTTTTCGGCGCGCAACAGCAAGGTTGCGGCTATGGGGTGCTTTCTTGCTGCCTGCATAGCAATTCCGGTCGGGCTGCCATCCGTTATTATCGGCATGTTTATAAAACTGCACCATCCGGAACTTAGCAGTATTGAAACGCTGCCGTATTTTCTTTGCAGCTATTTGCCGGACTGGCTTGGAGGTGCAGGCATTGCGGCACTGGTGCTTTCGTGCGTGGGTTCTATTGGCGGTCTGGCGCTTGGAATTGGCACTTTAATAAGCCGTGATATTTTTGGCGCGGTTTTTAATGTACATGACGGTAAAAAACTGATGTGGATTAATAAATTAACTGTACTTGCAGTAACATTTATGGCATTGGCGTTTATTCATTCGCATCTGGATTCTTCGGTGCTGCAATGGAATTATTTATCTATGGCTTTGCGCGGAGCAGGCGTATTTTTGCCTCTTACTGCCGTCATATTTTTTAGAGGTATGGTTGGCAAAAAAGCCGGGCTGCTATCAATGTTCAGCGGTGTGGCATCCGGGTGCATTTGGCATTTTATGTATCCTGAATCGCCGTATACGCTTTTTATAAGTTTATTTTTTAATTTACTGTTTTTGGTGCCTTCAATTATATACAATACGATGCACAATAAAATTTAACTTTTTTAAAGGAGAAGTATATGTCTGGAAAGTTTACCCATTTGCATGTACATACACAGTACAGCCTTTTGGACGGCGCATCTAAGATAGATTTGCTGCTGAAACGAGCTAAAGAACTTGGCATGGACAGCATTGCCATTACTGACCACGGCGTTATGTACGGCGTAGTTGATTTTTATCAGCAGGCACTCAAAATAGGCGTTAAGCCGCTAATAGGCTGTGAGGTTTACATAACGCAATCAAGGTTTGACCGCAGCCAGCGCGGCGGTATTTTTCATTTGATTTTGCTTGCGGAAAATAATACAGGTTATCATAATTTAATGAAACTTGTATCGCTGGCTCATTTGGAAGGTTTTTATTATAAACCGCGCATAGATAAGGATATTCTGCGCAAATACAGCGAAGGGCTGATTTGCCTCAGCGCCTGTGTTGCCGGTGAAGTACCGGTAAAAATTTTGCAGCGTGACATTGACGGTGCAGAACGCGCTGCGCAGGAATACATTGATATTTTCGGCAAGGAAAATTACTTTTTTGAAATACAGGACCATGGGCTTGATGAGGAACGCATAGTAAACCGTGAGCTTAAGCGTATGGCGCAAAAATTCGGTGTAGGCCTTGTTGCTACCAACGATTTGCATTATGTAGAACGTGAAGATGCGGAAGCGCAGGACGTTTTGCTGTGCATACAGACTGCCAGCACGGTTGATGACCCCAAACGCATGAAGTTTGCCAATGACCAGTTTTATTTAAAAAGCTATGATGAAATGGCAGAGCGTTTTAGTGATTGCCCTGAAGCATTGGAAAATACGGTAAAAATTGCTGAACGCTGCAATGTAGAACTGGAATTTGGGCATCTTTTGCTGCCGGAGTTTCCGATACCGCCAGAATATGCTAATGCAACAGAATATTTGCGCAGTTTGTGCATGCAGGGCCTGCCTTCACGATATCCGGATGCCGATGAAAAGGTTATGCAGCGGCTCGATTATGAACTTGGCATTATAGACCGCATGGGCTATAGCTGCTACTTTTTAATTGTATGGGATTTTATAAATTACAGCCGCCAAAACGATATTCCGGTCGGACCCGGACGTGGCAGTGCAGCAGGCAGCATAGTTGCATACTTGTTGGGAATTACTAATATTGATCCGCTGAAATATGACTTGCTTTTTGAACGTTTTTTGAATCCGGAACGTGTAAGCATGCCGGATATTGATACTGATTTTTGTTATGTTAACCGCGGGCGTGTATTGGATTATATTATCAGGCGTTATGGCAAAGAACGCGTGGCGCAGATAATTACCTTCGGCACATTGCAGGCGCGTGCCGCAGTGCGTGATGTAGGGCGTGCGCTGGATTATACTTACGGGTTTGTAGATAATGTTGCCAAAATGATACCGCGCGAACTTGGCATTACCTTGGAAAAAGCACTTGAAACAAGCAATGATTTTAAAGCGCTTTATGACAGTGATGAAAAAGTACGCCGCTTAATTGATATTGCCAAAAAAGTTGAAGGCATGCCGCGTAACAGCGGTACTCATGCCGCAGGCGTTGTTATTACCCCGCGTGATTTAATTGATTGCGTACCTTTGCAGTTATCAAACGAAGGTTTGGTTATTACCCAATATGATAAAGATAAAGTAGAAAACCTGGGCCTTTTAAAAATGGACCTTTTGGGGCTGCGCACTTTGACTGTTATTGGTGACGCAATTCGTTATATTCGAGAAACAACCGGTGAAAAAGTAGATATTGAAAATATACCTCTTGATGATGATGCAACCTGCGCCATGCTGAGGCGAGGCGATACGCAGGGCGTATTCCAGCTTGAATCGGACGGCATGACAAAACTGGTTATGGATTTGGCGCCGGAAAAATTCAGCGACTTGATACCTTTGGTTGCATTATACCGCCCCGGTCCGCTCGGTACCGGCATGGTAGAAGATTTTATTGAAGGCAAGCACGGCAAGCGCACGGCAGATATTTTGCACCCTCTGCTTGAGCCTGTTTTAAAAGATACTTTCGGCGTAATTTTATACCAGGAACAGGTTATGCAGATAACCTCTGTACTTGCCGGTTTTACGCTTGGTCAGGCAGATATTTTGCGCCGTGCCATGGGCAAAAAGAAAGCCAAAGAGCTTGATTCCATGAAGCAGAAATTTATTGACGGCGCTAAAGCAAACCATGGTATAGATGAAGCTACAAGTTCGCAGATTTTTGCACTCTTGCAGCACTTCGCAGGTTATGGATTTAATAAATCGCATTCAGCAGCTTATGCGCTGGTTGCTTACCAGACTGCATATTTAAAACAGCATTGGCCTACACAGTTTATGGCAGCCTTTTTGTGCAGCGTTATGAACGATAACGATAAATTGAGCTGGTATTTGGGCGTTACCAAGCGCATGGGCATAAAAATTCTGCCGCCTGATGTTAATGAAAGCGGCAAAGAGTTTTCGCCGGTAAAAGGCAATGCAATACGCTTTGGCATGGCAGGGATTAAAAGCGTAGGCGAACAGGCCATTGATGCCATTATTAAAGCACGCGAAAGTGGCGGACGTTTTACTTCCATACTTGATTTTTGCCGCCGCGTGCCTTCAAGGCTTATTAACAAACGTGTAATTGAAAACCTTATTTATTGCGGCGCTATGGATTCTTTTGGTGCCAAACGCTCACAGCTTATAGCAGTTTATGAACAGGCTGCGGATTTGGGCAGCGCTTACCAAAAAGATTCTGCCAGTGGGCAGCTTGGTCTATTCGGCGATGATATGTTTGAAGAAGTGCAGGATATTAAATTGCCGCAGCTTGATGAAATGCCCAAAAAATTACTGCTGGAAAACGAAAGGAAAATTGTAGGTTTTTATGTAACCGGGCATCCTCTTGACAGTTATTCGCGCGTGCTTGAACGTTACACGCCGCTGTATAAACTTACGGAAGCTGGCGAAGAAAGCAACGACAGAACCTTTTCCGTTGCCGGGCTTATAAGCGGTATCCGCCTGCGCACAACCAAACGCGGCGATACGATGGCTGTTTTAACTTTGGAAGATTTCAGCGGCAGGCTGGAAGTTGTTGTATTTACACGCCAGTACCATGATTTTTCACGGCTGTTATTTCAGGAAAATGTAATTGCCGTTGAAGGGCGCTTAAAAGTAGACGAACGCAGTACATCCTTGCAGGCAATGTCTATCCGGCAGCTTAACGAAACTGGTGCGGATATACATTTAAAAATTGCGCGCGATAAAGAAACGGGCGCGGTACAGAAAGAAATGCGCCGCATTTTTGCCATGTATCACGGCAGTACGCCGCTGTATCTACATTTGCTATCAAGCGGCAAAACCATTAAAACAGACCGTTGCTTTTGGATTGACGCCGGCAACAGCGGTTTTTACAAAGAAATTACCGAGTTACTGGGGCCGGACTGCCTGCAATAAAAACTTAAGGCTTGCAAGCAGGCGTTAAACACTGTAAAATAATATGTATATATAATATGATAATTATTCTGGGAGGTCACTTATGAATATCGTAGTATGTCTTAAACAGGTTCCGGATACTTCCGAAGTAAAGCTGAATCCGGAAACCAACACCCTTATCAGGGACGGAGTGCAGAATATCATGAACCCGTTTGACCGTCAGGCTTTGGAAACGGCTCTTATTTTAAAAGATGCCGCAGGCGCTAAAGTTACGGTTGTATCAATGGGGCCTCCGCAGGCTGAAGAAATTTTGAAAGAAGCTATTTCCATGGGCGCAGATGATGCAGTTCTGGTAAGCGACCGTGCCCTGGCAGGCAGCGATACACTGGCAACCAGCTTTGCACTTGCCGGCGTTGTAAAAAGCCTTGGCGATGTAGACCTTGTGTTGTGCGGCAAACAGGCAGTTGACGGCGATACCGCCCAGGTTGGCCCTGAAATGGCAGAACATCTTGGCATTCCTCAGGTTACCGGAGCATTAAAAGTAACTGTAGACGGCGGCAAAGTTTTGGTTGAACGTGAGAACGAAAGCAGCAGCCAGACCCTTGCTGTAGAAATGCCTGCGCTTGTAACCGTAACCAGAGCAGAAAAAGAACCGCGTTTTGCAAGCATTAAAGGCAAAATGAAAGCCAGAAAAGCAGTTATTCCCGTAAAAACCGCTGCTGAACTCGGCATTGACACTACCATGATTGGCCTGTCCGGCTCTCCAACTAAAGTTAAAAAAGTATTTACTCCTCCTGTACCGCAGGTTGAAAGCGAAATCATTACCGAAGAAGATGCGGATAAGGCAGTAGATATGCTGTTGGAAAAACTTGTTCAGGCAAATATTATTACTCGTTGAGGTGAAAAAACATGGCAATTATTATAGATAAAGAACAGTGCATCGGCTGCGAATCCTGTGTGGCAACCTGCCCGGCAGGCGCGCTTTCCATGGAGGACGGTAAAGCATCCGTTAACGAAGATACCTGCATTTCCTGCGGCGCTTGCGTGGGTGAATGCCCTGTTGGCGCAATCAGCCTTGGCAAAGCCGAAGAAAAGAAAGAAGCTGCAAACAGCGAAGGCAAAGATTTGTGGGTAATGGTTGAACTGGAAAACGGCGAACCTGTAGGCGTAACCTATGAACTTTTGGGCGTAACCGCAGAACTTGCCGCTAAATGCGGCCAGCGCTGCTGTGCTGTATTGGTTGGTGCGGAAAAAGGCGATGTTCCTGCAAAACTTTTTGCTGCCGGCGCTGATGTTGTTTATGCTGTTACAGGTGCTGAATACGCTGAATATAATACCGACCTTTATACAAATGCTTTTTGCGAACTGGCAGAAACCTATAAACCGAGCGCAGTTATGTTTGGCGCAACTGTAGACGGACGCGACCTTGCACCTCGCATTGCTGCACGTTTAAAAACCGGCCTTTGCGCAGACTGCACTGGCCTTGATATGGCAGGCGAACTTGTTGAATGGACTCGCCCGGCTCTTGGCGGCAACATTCTGGCAACCATTGTTTGCGATGAACACCGTCCGCAGATGGGTACTGTACGCCCGAAAGTATTTAAAGCCAAAGAAGCAGATGCTTCCAGAACCGGCGAAGTAATTGATTATGAAGTTAAAAATAAAGTGGAAAGCAAAGTAACGATTGTCCGCAAAGAGGCTCTTACCGAAGCAGGCAGCATTAAAATAGAAGATGCTGAGGTTGTATGCTCCGGCGGCCGCGGCCTTGGCTGCTGCGATAACTTCAAAATGCTTGAAGAACTGGCAGCACTGTTTGAAAACGGTACTGTAGGCGGTTCCCGTGCAGTTGTTGACGAAGGCTGGGTTGACCATGCGCATCAGGTAGGCCAGAGCGGCAAAACCGTAACTCCTAAAGTATACTTTGCATTCGGCATTTCCGGCGCTATCCAGCATTTGGCCGGTATGAGTTCCTCTGATGTTATTATTGCCGTTAACAAAGATGCCAATGCGCCTATCTTTAAAGTTGCGCAGTACGGTATTGTTGGCGACGCCAAAGAAATCCTGCCTAAACTTATTGCCAAAATTAAAGCTTTTAAAGAGGCATAACGGAGGTTTAATATTTGTGTGGAAAGTAGTTTATATTGCGCAGACTAAAGAGAACGCGCAGGAAATAAAAGAACTGCTTACAAACAACGGCTTTTTGATTCAAATGAATGTCTCTGGAGCCAAAAAAGGTGGACAGGGGGGCGCTTACGAAATAAGCGTCCCATACTCCGAAGCAGAAGATGCTTATGAGGTGCTTTGCGAGAACCGTTTTCGCGCTTGAGCGGAGGTTATTATGAAAAAAACTAAAATTATTTGTACTATGGGGCCGAGTACCGATGATATTGCTTTACTGGCCCAGATGATGCGCAGCGGCATGGATTTGGCACGTTTTAATTTTTCGCACGGAAGCCACGAAGACCATGCGCAGCGCGTTGAACTGGTACGCAAAGCTGCCGCCGAAGTTGAAAAACCAATAGCCTTAATTGCCGATACCAAGGGGCCTGAGATGCGCCTTGGTATTTTTAAAGAGGGTAAGGTTATTTTAAAAGAAGGCGACAGTTTTACGCTGACCACAAAAGAAATTGAAGGCACGGCAGAAATATCCTATGTTAATTATGCCGGTTTGCCGGATGAACTGGAGCCGGGCAATGCTATTTTGCTTTCTGACGGACTGCTGGCTTTGGAAGTAACTGCCGTAGATGCAGCGGAAGGCAAAATTTATACAAAAGTAGTGCACGGCGGTGAAATCAGTTCGCGTAAACGTGTTGCCTGCCCAGGCGTAGAATTAAAACTGCCGTTTTTATCAGAGCAAGATATCAGCGATATTACCTTTGCGGCAGAACTGGGCATGGATTATGTTGCCGCATCGTTTGTGCAAAAAGCCGACGATGTTCTGGCAATCCGCAGAGTTTTGGAACAATGCGGTTCGCAGATGGGTATTATTTCCAAAATTGAAAATCATGCCGGCGTAAAAAACATTGAAGAAATCATTGCCGTTTCTGATGGCGTTATGGTAGCGCGCGGCGATTTGGGCGTTGAAATACCGGCAGAAGTTGTGCCGCTGGTGCAGAAGGATATTATCCGCAGCTGCAACAGGGCTGGCAAACCTGTTATTACCGCAACGCAGATGCTTGAAAGCATGATTAACAGCTACCGTGCTACCCGTGCAGAGGCAAGCGATATAGCCAACGCTATTTTTGACGGCACTGATGCCATTATGTTAAGTGGAGAAACCGCTTCCGGCAAGTATCCGCTTGAAGCAGTGCGCACAATGGCTAAAATTGCCGAACAAACTGAAACTGCGCTTGATTATGCTAAAATTTTCAAAAATAAAGGCATTGGCGAACGCATTCATTCTACAGAAGCTATCAGCCATGCAACAGTGCAGATTGCCCATGAACTTGCCAGTGATGCCATTGTAAGCGTTACCGAATCCGGCTTTACGGCAAGGATGCTTGCCAAATACCGTCCGGAAGCCGGTGTTATCGGTGTATCGCGCCATCCCCAGAGTGTAAGGCGCATGCAGCTTTATTGGGGTGTATGCCCGGTATTGGGACCTTGGAGCGAAAATACCGATGAACTTATTGAAGAATCGCTGGCGTGCGTAAAAAAACACGGTTATATCAAAGACGGCGATAATGTTATAGTAACCGCGGGCGTGCCGGTTGGCCGCAGCGGTACCACCAATCTTATCAAGGTAGTAACTATGAGCAAAAAACTTGTCAGCGGTGTTGGCATTGGTTTGCAATCCATTACTGGCATTGTACGCAAATGTGCTAAACCGGAAGATTTTACAACTAAATTTAAGGCCGGCGATATTCTTGTTGTTGGCGTTCTGCCTGATGAAGCAGGCAAATATGCAGCGGCTGCCGGTGCAATTATTGCCGAAGAAGGCGGTCTTACTTCTACAGCGGCTATTGTTGCCGTTGGCTGCGGCGTGCCCGCTATTGTTGGCGCTGCCGGTGCAATGCAGGCGCTGGAAGACGGTTCTACCGTTACGGTTGATACTGTAAGCGGCATTGTGTATGAAGGCACCAGTAATATTATGTAAGCAGAGGTTTTGGAATGGCAGCCGATAACGGACTGGAAAATTTAAAAACTGAATGTATTGCGGCTCTGCGTACAGGTGATGAAGATGCTTTTGAAACAGCGGCTGTAAAATTACAGGAATATAAACCTGATGATTTGCAGTTTAAAATGGAAACGCTTGGTTTACTTGCCTGCCTGGCGTTAAAGCAGAATTGCCGCCGAAGCGCAATAAAAGCATTAAACCTTCTTGCGGTATGTTCGCTTGATATTGCAGCAAGTGATGCTGAGGCAGAAAGCGTATTTTTGCGCAATCTGAACTTTGTGGCAGTAATGGCGGCGCGCACGCACGATAAAGATATTTTTGCAGCGGCGGTTTCCAAACTGGCTGTGCGTTATGCCAAAACCGGTTATGTTAAGGAAAATACCGAAGCATTTGTAAATATTTTGACGGCGTTGATGTTTATTGCAGCAGACCGCCGTTATACAGATGTGCTGCCGATGCTTAAATGGATGAGCATGCGCTTGTGCCGCAACGAAGCTGTTGGCGAAGATATACTTCTGCCGTTTCTGCGGGAATGGGCGTGCCTGGCGGCGCAGGCAGCAAGGCGCTATTGGCAGGATCTTGCGGCCCAGCTTTTAAACGGATTGTTTTACTTTTTGCTTAAACAAAACAGCTTTTCGTTAACGCGCAGCCTGCTGTTATATGTAATGATGCATATGCAAATGTATGCAGCATGGGACGGAGCAGAAAAAGCCTTCAAAACCTATGCTCCGGTACAGAATATGTCACTGCTGCTGTTAAGCCGTGCCGTAAAGCAGCCGGACGAAAAACTGCGTATAGATTCTGTACGCCTTTTGCTGCGCACATGGCGTGATTTTATTGCTGCTGCCTCAAGGCAGACCATGCAGGACGAAATGGAACTATACCAAGAATGGTTTGCCTATGGAGAGCAGGCTGAAAGCGATAAATATAAGAAACGCTGCCGTTTGCTCATTCAGCTTACGCTTGGATATTGGGCCGGGCAGCAGCCGCGTACCAGCAAAAAACAAATTAAATACTTAAAAAATATTTTTGAACCGGACCTTGTAAAAGATAAATACTTGCAGCTTTTACAGGATGTGCGTTAAAATTAACGGGCAGTTTGTTAAATAACTGCCCGTTTTGTATAATCTGTGTAAAATTTAGGCTTAAAAAGAAGTTTAACTGCCTGCAAATGGTATAATTAAAATAATTGGACATTTGGAGGGACACTGAATGAGCAACTATTCATTGCCATTATTTATGCAGGTAAAACAAAACGCAGTTACAGACCTTAATAAAAACCTTAACTTATACATGCCCAAACTGGTATTTGCCAAAACGCTTATTTTAACAACAGAAGGGCTTTTACAAACTCTTGACAGAAAAGTAAAAATTCTTTTAAATCAGCTTCGCGGTTATGAAATTGTAACAGTAAAAGAAAGTTCGTTTGATTTTGCGGTAGAAGTTGCCAAAAAAGTGGCTATGAATAATATCCGCCTTGTTATAGGGCTTGGCGGCGGTACTGCGCTTGATACAGCCAAATATGCTGCTTTTGTCGCTAACGTGGCTTATATTGCCATACCAACCGCGCTCAGCAATGACGGTGTATGTTCGCCGGTATCTGTGCTTTTGGCACAAAACGGACGGCGCCATTCTTTTACATCCAAAATTCCGGATGGGCTTTTAATTGATACCGATATTATTTTTGAAGCGCCGCGCCTTTTGCTGCAAGCCGGTGTAGGCGATACAATAAGTAACTATACGGCCTTATATGACTGGCAGCTTGGCTGCGATGAAAATAATGACCGCCCCAATGATTTTGCCTATATGCTTTCAGAAACGGCATTTAATTCGCTTTTATATTCAGAAGCAAAATCCCTGACTACAATTGAAGGCATAAAAATGTTGGCACAGTCGCTTGTATTAAGCGGACTTTCCATGCAGCTTGCAGGCAATTCCCGTCCTTGCAGCGGTTCGGAACATCTTTTCAGCCATGCGATGGATGAACTTTTTGACCACAATATACCGCATGGTATTTTAGTAGCAATGGGCAGCGTAGTAGCCTGCAAATTACAGGGGCGCGACCACCGCGTTATTCTTAACTTTTTAAAAGCATACGATATTTCCGTTAATCCTGCCAAGCACGGCATTACGGAAGACATGTTCATTAAGGCATGGATGTTTGCCAAAGAAGTTCGCAAAGAACGCTATACAATTTTAAATAAAATCAATTTAACGGAAGAACTCTTCCGCCAGCTATATTTAACAATGTTGGAAGAATGTGACTAATGTATATTTTAAAGTTTATTTTATTGTGGCTTTTGCCGCCGGGCTGCATAATTTTGCTGCTTGCCGCACTCGCCGCATATTTGTTTAAACATAAAACAAAAGGCCGTTATGCGCTGACGCTGATAACACTGCTTTTATATTTCGCTTCGCTGATGCCGGTTGCGCAGATGCTGGCCCACGGCTTAGAAGGACGTTATACACAGCCTGCCGCCATCAGTGCAGATGCTGTTGCCGTTCTGGGAGGCGGGGCAGTAAGCGGGGTTCGTGATGTTAATGGCGAAGGGGCGGTTTCTGCGATTGGAATGAACAGGCTGATAACCGGTGCGCGGTTGCAGCGCCTGCTGAATGTTCCGGTCATTGTAAGCGGAGGCAAGGTATTTGATGACAGCGCTGTTGAAGCCGATGTTTCCAAAAGGGTGCTTATTGGTTTAGGGCTGCCGCAGGATATGGTTTACACCGACAGCGAAGCGCTCAACACCAGGCAGAATGCGGCAAATATTATTGCTGTCTGCCAAAAAGAAGGCTGGCAGCGTGTTGCCGTTGTAACATCTGCTTTGCACATGCCGCGGGCAATGCAGAATTTTCAAGCTGCTGCGCAGGGAACCGGCATTGAACTTATTGCTTATCCGTGCGATTATCTTGTAAGCGGGGAAATAGCCGTTTCTCTTTTCAGTTTTGCGCCTCAGGCTTATGCACTTGATTTATCGGCAATGGCAATGAAAGAATATCTTGCTGTTGCTGCCGGTAAATTTTTGTAAAAATTTTACAAAATTACTTGCCTGCAATAAAAGGCTTGTGATATAATATTACGCGTGTAAAAATACACACGTCTGCGGATTTGCCCGCTGTCCTTAAGGTTAGGGCAGAGTTGATGCAGGCGGAGGAAAAAACAGGAGGAATAAAAAATGGCAATCATCTCTATGAAACAATTACTTGAAGCCGGCGTACACTTCGGTCATCAGACCCGCCGCTGGAACCCGAAAATGGCTCCGTACATCTTCACTGAAAGAAACGGCATCTACATCATCGACCTGCAGAAAACCGTTAAAAAAGTAGAAGAAGCATACAACTTTATGCGTGACGTTGCTGCAAGCGGCGAAAGCATTCTGTTCGTTGGCACCAAAAAACAGGCTCAGGAAGCTATCCGTGAAGAAGCTCTGCGCTGCAACATGTTCTATGTAAACGAACGTTGGCTGGGCGGCATGATGACCAACTTTAAAACCATTCAGGGCCGTATTAAACGCCTGCGCACCCTTGAAGCTATGGAAGCTGACGGCACTTTTGACGTACTGCCGAAAAAAGAAGTTATCGGCCTGCGCCACGAAATGGAAAAACTGACCAAATACCTTGGCGGCATTAAAGATATGAAAAAACTGCCGGGCGCTCTGTTCATCATTGACCCGCGCAAAGAAAACATTGCAGTTATGGAAGCCCGCAAACTGAACATTCCTATCGTTGCAACTGTTGATACCAACTGCGATCCGGACGTTATCGACCATGTAATTCCTGCAAATGACGACGCTATCCGCGCAGTAAAACTCTTAACCGCAAAAATGGCTGACGCTGTTCTGGAAGGCCGTCAGGGCATGCAGACTGAAGAAGCTGCAGAAGCTGCTGCTGAAGAAACCGTTGTTGCTGAAGACGCAGAATAATTTATAAATTTCGGGAGGAAAAATAAATGGCTGAAATTACCGCTGCATTAGTAAAAGATTTACGTGAACGCACCGGCGCCGGCATGATGGACTGCAAAAAAGCACTTGCCGCTACCAATGGCGACATGGAAAAAGCAATTGACTTTTTGCGTGAAAAAGGCCTTGCTGCCGCAGCTAAAAAAGCAGGCCGCATTGCTGCTGAAGGTTTGGTAGAATCCTACATCCACGGCGGCGGACGTATCGGTGTTCTGGTAGAAGTTAACTGCGAAACCGACTTCGTTGCTAAAACCGATGCTTTCAAAACCCTTGTTAAAGATATTGCAATGCACATCGCTGCTGCAAACCCGAGCTACCTGCGCCGTGAAGAAGTTCCGACCGCAGAGCTTGAACATGAAAAAATGGTTCTTACCGAACAGGCACGTAACGAAGGTAAACCGGAAAAAATCATTGAAAAAATGGTTAACGGCCGTATTGAAAAATACTACAAAGAAGTTTGCCTGCTGGAACAGTCTTTCGTTAAAGACCCGGATAAAACCATTAACGATTTGATTACCGAATCCATTGCCAAAATCGGCGAAAACATTTCTATCCGCCGTTTCACCCGTTATCAACTGGGCGAAGGCATTGAAAAGAAACAGGAAGATTTTGCAGCAGAAGTTATGTCTTTTGTAAAATAATACTTGTTTAATAAAGAGAGCACTTAGGTGTTCTCTTTATTTTTTGCCTTTTTTGCAAAGTTATTTTGAAATTTAATGACTAAAAAGAGGAAAAACAGAGTATTTGTAGAATATAGAACAAGATGTATGAGTATGTAAATTTACAGGTATAGGGGGCGTGCATTTTGGCAGAAGAAAGCAAATTTAAACGTGTTGTTTTAAAATTAAGCGGCGAAGCCATGGCAGGTGAAAAGGGTTTTGGCATTGACCCGGAAGTTGTTGATTCCATTGCCAGACAGATTAAGGATGTAACGGAATGCGGACTTGAGGTTGCGGTTGTTAATGGCGGCGGCAACATTTGGCGCGGATTATCCGGCAGTTCAAAAGGTATGGACAGAGCAACTGCGGATTATATGGGTATGCTGGCAACTGTTATCAACTCCTTGGCATTGCAGGGAGCGCTTGAAAATCTTGGTGTGCCGACCCGTGTGCAGACTGCTATTGAAATGCGCCAGATTGCCGAAACTTATATCAGGCGCAGAGCTATCCGCCATATGGAAAAGGAAAGAGTAGTTATTTTTGCTGCAGGCACCGGCAATCCGTATTTCTCTACTGATACTACGGCTGCTCTCCGCGCTGCGGAAATTGAAGCAGATGCTATCCTGATGGCAAAAAAAGGCGTTGACGGCGTTTATGACAGTGACCCTGCTAAAAATCCTAACGCTAAAATGTTTGAAGAACTTGATTATATTGAAGTAATTCAGCGTAAGCTGAGCGTAATGGATTCTACCGCTATCAGCCTTTGCATGGATAATAAGATACCTATTGTTGTATTTAACATTGATAAACCCGGTAATATTTTAAAAGCTGCACTGGGTCAGAAGATTGGCACTTTGGTGGGAGGAAAGTAAAATGGCAGAAATAAAAGAGATATTGGAAACTGCACAGACTAAAATGCATAAAACTGTAGATGTGCTGCGCGTTGACCTTGCTTCTGTAAGGGCAGGCCGTGCCAGCGTATCGCTGCTTGATAAGGTAATGGTTGAATATTATGGCACACCGACTCCGGTAAACCAGGTTGCAAGCGTAACCGTTCCGGAACCGCGCATGATTGTTATTCAGCCGTGGGAAAAGAACCTGCTGAAAGATATTGAGCGCGCAATTATGAAATCTGATTTGGGACTTAACCCGAACAGCGATGGCAGCGTAATCCGTTTGAATCTGCCTCAGCTTACGGAAGAAAGACGTAAAGAGCTTGTTAAAACCGTACACAAAAAAGCCGAAGATGCTCGCGTAAGTATAAGAAATCTGCGCCGCGATGCCAACGATTCCGTTAAAAAAGCTGAAAAAGCCAAAGAAATTACTGAAGACGAAGCTAAAAAGGCTAATGACGATATCCAGAAGATGACTGATAAATTCATCAAAGAAGTGGATACCGTTATGGAACATAAAGAGAAAGAAGTTATGGAAATCTGATGGAATTTCCTGACGTTTTGGCGCTGGAACTTGATAAAGCGCTGCGTATTTTGAACGAAGCAGGCTATACCTGCGAAGTTGTTGCTACCGAGCCGCCGAAATCAAAAGGCGTGCCGCAGGAAGGCAGCATTACCGAATATGTAGTTAGACAGCGTAAGCTGGATAACAATAAAGCAGAAATCACTACTGTTAGAAGGTACAGGAAAGGAGGCGTAACAGATGGCATTGAAAATTAATAAAGAAGAATGTGTAGGCTGCGGTTCTTGCGCTGCAACCTGCCCGGTTGGCGCAATTAAAGAAGTCGACGGCAAATATGAAATCGGCGAAGAATGCGTTGAATGCGGCGCTTGCGCAGGCGTTTGCCCGGTTGGTGCAATTAAACAACCCTGATTTATTGCGTAGAACTGAAGTTGCCTCCTCTATAAAGGGGAGGTAGCTCAGTTTTATTGCCTTTAACGGAAAGGTGATATTGTGTTTAATACATTATTTAAATTTAAAACCGGCAATAATGATTTAAAAGTTGATGTTAGTGGAATAGATTTGGAAAAAGTTCCGCAGCATATTGCCATTATTATGGACGGCAACGGCCGTTGGGCAAAAGCACAGGGTAAGCCTCGTACTTTTGGTCACCAGGCAGGTGCGGAAACTTTAAAAAATATTGTTAAAACAGCCGATAAGATAGGCGTAAAAATTATCAGTGCCTATGCTTTTTCTACCGAAAACTGGAAACGTCCTGTAACTGAAGTTAATTTTATAATGGAACTGTTAAGCCGTTATTTAACGAGCGAAATTGAAGATTTCCATAAAAATAATGTTAAGGTGCGTTTTATGGGCAGCCGCGAGGGATTGCCTGAGATAGTGCGTCAGAAAATGGAGAACGCAGAAAAGGTAACGGCAGAAAATACCGGCATTATTTTAAATTTGGCTATAAACTACGGCGGACAGGCTGAAATTCTGCAAGCTGTACAAAATATTGTCAGTGATGTAAAAAATGGTTCGCTGAAGGTTGAAGATATAGATGCGCAGCATTTTGAAGATTATCTGTATACCAAAGGGCTGCCTGCTCCGGATTTGTTAATCCGCCCGGGCGGTGATTTTCGTATCAGCAACTTTATGCTGTGGCAGATTGCTTATGCTGAAATCTGGACGACAGATGTTTACTGGCCGGCTTTTACACCGGAAATGTTTTTGGAGGCTGTAAAGGCTTATGGCGGACGTGAACGCCGTTACGGCGGTTTGATTACTAAATAGTTGGCGGTGTGGTAATGTTAAAAAGAATTTTAACCGGCATTGTTGCGTTGCCGGTAGTTATATTTTTAATCCATCAGGGCGGATATTTGTTTGATGCGGCAGTTTTTGCCCTGGCAACGGTGGGTCTGTTTGAATTCAGAAATATGGCACGCCAGGCAGGGCATGATGTATATTGGCTGTCTACCGGCATGACTATGGTTTGCCTTATTTATGCAGCGTCGGTTTTCCGCTTTATCAGCATTTATTCATTTTTGTTGTTTCCGGCAATTTTAATGATTGGCTGTATTTTTGTGCTGCTGGAAGGCATGGCGCGCCATCATGCAGACGGTAAATGGGCATTTAACACGGCGCTTTCCGTAATGTCGCTGCTGTATATCGGCTTTGGCTTTGCGCATTTTATCCTTTTGCGCGATGCTCTGTATTTTACCTCTGCTGATTTACAGGTAAGCCTTTGGGGATTGCCTATTGACCGTGGTGAAATTTTGTTCTGGGTTATTATGCTTGGCGTTTGGGCCAGTGATACATTTGCATATTTTGCAGGTTCTGCCATTGGCAGGCATAAACTTTGCCCTACAATCAGCCCCAATAAATCGGTTGAAGGTGCAGTGGCAGGCTTTATTGGCTGCGTAGCTGTTATTATGGGCGGCATGAACTATCTGCATGATACGCAGATTTTTACAGGTTCAGCCTTACTTTCGGTATTACTGGGCATAGGCGTGGCCTTTTTTGCACCTTTGGGTGATCTGGTGGAATCTGTTTTAAAACGTTCCTTCGGCGTGAAGGATTCCGGCAAAATTTTCCCCGGACACGGCGGCGTGTTGGATAGGTGCGACAGCCTGTTATTCGCGATTCCTGTAAGTTATTATGTATTTTTGCTGAGTGTTATGGTTAACAGCTTTTATATGTAATCCAGTGGAGGTATGGCAATGAAAAACATAGCCGTTCTTGGCAGTACCGGCTCTATTGGCAAACAAACTTTGGAAGTGGCGGCTGCCAATTCTGATAAACTTAAAATAAAAGTTCTGGCTGCTCATGTTAATGATGCATTGCTTGAAGAACAGATTGAACAATTTTGCCCGGATATGGCTGTGCTGACAGATGAAAAAGCAGCACAGAAGTTAAAAAGCCGTTACAGCGGCAAAACTAAAATTTTAGCAGGCAAAGAAGGTTTGCTTGAAGCTGTTACTTATGACGGCGTTGATACCGTTTTGGCATCAATGGTGGGTTATGCCGGTTTATTGCCGACATTGGAAGCAATTAAACATGGTAAAAATATTGCCCTCGCCAACAAAGAGACTTTGGTTGCTGCAGGCAGCATTGTTATGGAAGCCGTGAAAAAATACGGAGTTTCCCTGACGCCGGTAGACAGTGAGCACAGCGCTATTTTCCAATCATTGCAGGGTGGCAGGCAGAATGAAGTTAAACGCCTGATTATAACTGCAAGCGGCGGTCCGTTTTTGGGTAAAACCAAAGCAGAACTGGCAAATGTAACCCTTGAGCAATGCCTTAAGCATCCCAATTGGAGCATGGGTAAAAAAATAACCGTTGATTCATCTACTCTTGCCAATAAAGGGCTGGAAGTTATTGAAGCACACTGGCTGTTTGATATGCCATATGATAAAATAGATGTCGTTGTGCATCCGCAAAGCATTGTGCATTCAATGGTAGAATTTAATGACGGTTCTGTAATTGCGCAGATGGGGCTGCCGGATATGCGCTTGCCGATACAGTATGCGTTTTCGTATCCTGAACGTTATGAAAATGCCTTTGGGCAGCTTGATTTTGTAAAAGCAGGCACGCTTACTTTTTTAGCGCCTGATACGGAAGCTTTTCCGGCACTTAAAATTGCCGTTGAATGCGGCAGGCAGGGGGGAACGCTGCCTTGTGCTTTTAATGCTGCCAACGAAGAAGCGGTTTACGCATTTTTAGATGGAAAAATTAAATATACAGATATTATTAAAACGATAGAACACGTTGTTGCCGGTCACCGGAACATTTTACAGCCGGTGCTGGCAGATATTGAAAATACTGATGCTGCTGCAAGAACGGCGGCAAGGGAATTTTTGAGCAGACTGTAAAACAGGAGGAAATTTGTGACAACTTTATTAGCTGCCTTATTTGTTTTTGGCGTATTGGTAACGGTACACGAATTTGGGCACTTTATTACTGCGAAAATGACGGGTATGCGTGTCGATGAATTTGCCATCGGCTTCGGCCCGAACATTTTTCAAAAAAAATACGGTGAAACGCTGTATAGTTTAAGAATTATCCCTTTGGGCGGATACAACAAAATTGCAGGCATGGAACCGGATGAGCCTGCTGACGAAGGTGCGTTTAAATCTAAGCCCATACCGGCAAGAATGCTGGTTATTTTGGCAGGCGCACTGATGAATTTTATTTTGCCGGTATTTTTGTTTACAGGCATTTTTGCAGCAAACGGGCTGGATGTACCTGTTGACAAGCCGGTTCTTGGCAGTGTAATGCCCGGCAGGGCTGCTGTTGAAGCTGGCTTGCAGGCAGGTGACCGCATTTTGTCAGTAGGCGGTAAGCCAGTTGCAACATGGAATGAAATGTCGGCGGAACTTAACAGTTATGGTGAAAATGAGGTTACACTGACAGCGGAACGCAACGGCGTGGTAAAAGATTTTACCATGAAACCGCAGTTTGATAAGGACTACGGCAAAGCGCTTGTTGGCATTTCTCCGCAGCTTGAACATAAAGATTTCGGCATTTTTGAATCCTTACAAATGGGTTTTAAATATACGCAGTATATAATGCTGATGATGGTTGACGGTTTATATAAAATTGTTACCGGTGTTGCCCCGGCAGATGTGACAGGCCCTATCGGCATTGCTAAAATTGCCGGTGAAGCAGCTGAAAACGGCTGGATGCCGCTTTTAAATCTGGTGGCAATTTTAAGCATTAACCTTGGCATTATCAATCTTTTGCCGCTGCCGGCATTGGACGGCGGGCATTTTGTGCTGCTTATTTTAGAAGCGCTGCGCGGTAAACCGTTGGGGGATAAAGCTGCAACGATGATTCAGAGCATCGGTGTGGCAATGATATTAACCCTTACTATTTGGGCTGTGTTCAGCGATATATCCAGATAAAGAGGTGGCCTGATGGAACGCAGGAAAACAAGGCAAATTCAGTTAGGCAATGTAAAAATTGGCGGCGGTGCACCGGTTGCTGTGCAATCTATGACTAATACTAGGACTGATGACGCAGAAGCGACACTGGCGCAGATAAATGAACTGGCGGCTGCCGGCTGCGATATTGTGCGCTGTGCTGTGCCTGATATGGCTGCAGCAGAGGCATTGAAGAAAATTGTAAAACTTAGCCCGATACCTGTCATAGCCGATATTCATTTTGATTATAAACTGGCGCTGGCAGCAGTAGAGGCAGGAGTAAGCGGGCTGCGTCTTAATCCCGGCAATATCGGCGGCGATGATAAAGTCCGTGCTGTTGTGGAAGCAGTTAAACCGCATAATATACCTATCCGTATTGGCGTGAATGCCGGTTCGCTTCCTAAAGATTTGCTTGAAAAATATGGGCATCCGACACCGGAGGCATTGGTAGAAGCTGCCTGGCGGCATATCCGTATTTTAGAAAGCATGGATTACCGCAATATAAAAATTTCGCTTAAAGCACACGATGTGCCTTTAACAATAGCCGCTTACCGTTTGCTGGCTTCGCAGTGTGATTATCCGCTGCATGTAGGCATTACGGAAGCAGGCACCATTAATTCCGGCATTATTAAATCAGCGGTAGGCATTGGCACATTGCTTGCCGAAGGCATTGGCGATACAATAAGGGTATCGCTTACCGGCAACCCGGTAGAAGAAGTAAAAACAGGCTTTGCTATTTTAAAAGCGCTTGGGCTGCGTGAATATGGGCCTACGCTTATTTCGTGCCCAACCTGCGGCAGAACAAGAATTAATCTTGAAAAACTGGCGCTTACGGTAGAACAGAAACTGGTAAATATCACAGAGCCGATAACCGTGGCGGTAATGGGCTGCGTTGTCAACGGCCCCGGCGAAGCGCGTGAAGCCGATGTAGGCATTGCAGGCGGCATCGGCGAAGGGCTTTTGTTCCGCAAAGGCGAAATTTTGCGCAAAGTGCGTGAAGATGAAATTGTTGATGAACTGTTTAAAGAAATTGATAAAATATTGATGGAAAGGAAGAATAAATAATGAAAGTATCCCAAATGTACGCTCCCACTTTAAGGGAAGTTCCTGCCGAAGCAGAGGTTATCAGCCATCAGCTGATGCTGCGCGCAGGTTTTATACGCAAAGCTGCCGGAGGTATTTACAGCTATCTGCCTTTGGCATGGCGCGTACTGAAAAAAATAGAAAATATTGTCCGCGAAGAAATGGATGCAGCAGGTGCGCAGGAACTTTTAATGCCTATTGTACAGCCTGCGGAAATCTGGCAGGAAAGTGGCCGCTGGGATGTTTACGGTCAGGAAATGTTTAAACTGAAAGACAGACATGACAGACCTTTCAGTCTTGGCCCAACGCACGAAGAAATGGTAACTACCTTAATCCGTCAGGATGTGCGTTCTTACAGACAGCTTCCTTTAAATGTTTATCAGATTCAGAATAAATACCGCGATGAAAAAAGACCTCGCTTCGGTCTTTTGCGCGGCCGTGAATTCATTATGAAAGATGCTTATTCGTTCGATAAGGATGAGGCAGGGCTTGATGTTTCCTATCAGAAAATGTATGACGCATATAACAAAGTATTTACACGCTGCGGCTTAAACTTCCGTCCTGTTGAAGCCGATTCCGGCGCTATCGGCGGCAGCGGTTCTCACGAATTTACGGTTATTGCCGGCAGCGGCGAAAACGAAATTGTTTTCTGCAGCAAATGCGATTATGCTGCTAATGTTGAAAAAGCAGAACTGAAACCTATTGAAGCTGCTGATGAAGAGATTAAGGAAAAGGAAAAAGTTGTAACTCCTGACTGCAAAACCATTGCCGATGTATGCGAATACTTAAAACTGCCGGTTGACCATTCCGTTAAAGCTGTTGCTTACAACAGCAACAAAGGGCTTATTTTATGCTTTGTACGTGGCGACCACGAAGTAAACGAAATTAAAATTGTTAATACCTGCGGCGTTTTGGAAGACAGCCTGGAAATGGCAAGCGAAGAACAGCTTGCAGCAGCAGGCACGGTTGGCGGTTATATGGGGCCTATCGGCATTGACCTTGAAAAAGCTATTGTTGTGGTGGACAGCACTGTTATGAATATGCATAATGTTTGCTGCGGTGCTAACGAAGAAGGCTACCATTTTGTTAATGTTGAACCTAAACGTGATTTCAATGCAACTTATGTTGCCGATATCCGCATGATTCAGGAAGGCGACCCCTGCCCGCATTGCGGCGCGCCGGTTGTAAAAGCACGCGGCATTGAAGTTGGCCAGGTATTTAAACTGTTCACCAAATACAGCGAAGCGCTGCACGCAACTTTCCTTGATGAAGAAGGTAAAGAACGCCCGATGGTTATGGGCTGCTACGGTATCGGCGTTAGCCGCACCATGGCTGCAGCTATTGAACAGAACCATGACGAAAACGGTATTATCTGGCCTGTAGCCATTGCACCGTACGAAGTTTTGGTAGTGCCGATGAATGCCAAAGATAAGGAATCTTGGGAAAAAGCAGAAGCTATTTACGAAGAACTTAAAAAAGCCGGCGTGGAAACTGTTATTGACGACCGTAACGAACGCCCCGGCGTTAAATTTAAAGATGCCGATTTGATAGGCTATCCTGTAAGGGTAGTAGTTGGGCCGAAAACTTTGGCAAATGGCCAGTTGGAAGTTAAAATCCGCAAAAACGGCGAAATCAGATATCTGCCTTTGGACGGCGATTATGTAGATGGCGTTAAAAATATTTTGGCGGAGCTGGCTGTTAACGGGTAAAATTTTTGGAGGTGTTTCTTATGGAACACTTTGTATTTAATCCACATAACTGGGACATGATGCTGCGCCTTTTTGTAGCAACCATTTTAGGCGGGGCAGTAGGCATAGAACGCGGCAGCGGCGACCGCCCTGCCGGGTTCAGAACGCATATACTGGTTTGCGTAGGTTCAGCGCTTATTATGCTGGTATCAATGTATGGGTTTGACGATACTTATGTCAGCGGCATCAGCAATGCCAACAACAGGGATTCGGCACGTATTGCTGCGCAGGTTGTCAGCGGCATTGGCTTTTTAGGTGCAGGCACCATTATGCACGAAGGCGTTACAGTGCGCGGTTTAACTACCGCTGCCAGCTTGTGGATGGTATCGGCAATAGGCCTTGCGGCAGGCGCAGGAATGTATGTCCTTAGCATAGTGTCAACCGCAATTATGCTCATAACGCTGGTGTCTTTCCGAAAATGGGAAAAACGCTTCGGCGTTGCCAGCAGCAACGGACGGCGTTATATACGCATTGTTGCCAAAAATGAGCCGGGTATTATTACAAATATAACGTCATACCTGGCAGAAAATGATATTAAGGTTAAAACGCTTAATGTAAAAAATAATGCACAAAAAAATGAAGTTGTGCTTGAACTTTACCTGAAACTTGGCAAAGATACCGATAGGGAAGGAGTTGCCCGCGGTTTGCAAAGCATTTCGGGCATAATTACATTAGAAAATTTAAGTTAGTTTTTATGAAAGGTAAAGGTAATGAAGGCTAAATATTGCATTATCCCCGATACAGCAAAGTTTTTTGAATTTTTAGCCGGATTGTCCTTTTCGGAGTCAGACCTTTTGCATACCCGCCTGATACGTCCGCAGAAAATATTGCTGGATGTTGAACAATCCGCATGGGTAATTGAATATAAGGCTGCTGCTCCGGTTGAAGAAAGGCTTACTTTAGCAGTGGCAGAACGTCTTGCCGCTGCTTTTTCTTTACAGGGCGGCGTACTGCTTAAATGCTGCAATGCAGATATAAATAATAACCAAAAAGAAGAAATACCATTGCCGCCGGAACCTCCGGAAATGCCGGAAGTTATTGTAACTGACTGTACAGGTCAGCCGATACCGGATGAAATTCCGTTGCCGGAGGAACCGCCGCAGAATGATTTGGAAAGTTACCACTACGAAGAAAACGGAAGCTGCGGCAGCGAAGCCGATGCGGAATTTGCGCGTGCTTATGAGATATTGTACGGCAATGGCGGCAGCGGCGGCAAAAATAACAGCAATTTGCTGTGGGGAAAAAACATCAAGGGCCAGCCGCGTCCGATTGATGAAATATCGGAAGAAGAAAACAACGTTATTATTGAGGGGCAGTTTGTAAAATGCTTCGATAAAGACGGCGTACTGACTTCTTTTAACGAGCGTGAACTGCGCACAGGGCGCGTTAAGCTCAGCTTTAATTTAAGTGATGATACCAATGGCATTTTTGTTAATATGTACTTTCAGTCAGTTGAAGAATGCCATAAATTTAAAGGTTTAATCAAGCCCGGCGTATATCTGCGCATTATGGGTGATGCCAAACGTGACCGTTTTGCTTTTGACGAAATGGTTATTGAACCTAAAGGCATTATGCTGGTAGAAAAAGAAGATCGCATGGATAATGCCGAAGTAAAAAGGGTAGAGCTGCACTGCCATACCAAAATGAGCAAGATGGATGCTTTAACGCCAATGGAAGATTTGGTGAAAAAAGCCATTAAATGGGGACATAAAGCGCTTGCCATTACTGACCACGGCGTAGTGCAGGCATTTCCGTTCTGCTATGATGCCGCCGAAGGCAGCGATTTAAAACTTATCTTTGGCATGGAAGGGTATCTTATCAGCGATAGCGGTGTTGAAGGTACAGATATAGAACCTACTGACAGCATTAAGAAGAAAAAAGGCTCTAAAACACAGTTAGACCATATTATTATTTTGGCTAAAAATGAAACCGGTCTGCGTAATTTGTATAAGCTGGTAACTTTAAGCCATTTAAAATATTATAACAGCCGTCCTTCGCGTCCGGCTTTGCCGCGCGCTGTTATTGAAGAACACCGTGACGGCTTGATTTTGGGCTCTGCTTGTGAAGCGGGCGAACTTTACCGTGCCGTTAAAGCGGGAAAAAGCGAAGAAGATTTGCTGAAAATAGCTTCGTTTTATGATTATCTGGAAATTCAGCCGCTTGGCAATAATATGTATTTAGTGCGTGAAAACGTATGTACTGTTGAAGATTTAAAAGCCTATAACCGTAAAATTTATGACCTCGGCAAAAAAATAGGCAAAATGACCGTTGCTACATGCGACGTACATTTTCTAAATCCTGAAGACAGCAAATACCGTACTATTTTGCAGGGCGTGCAAAATTACCGTGATGCAGACAATCAGCCGCCTCTTTATTACCGCACTACGGAAGAAATGCTGGCGGAATTTGAATATCTCGGCAAAGACATTGCTTATGAGGTTTGCGTAACCAATCCTAATAAAATTGCCGATATGGTAGATAAAATTAAGCCGGTGCCAGACCGTGACCAGCTTTATTCGCCATCCATACCGGGCGCGGTTGAAGCACTTCCTAAAATGGTTTATGATAAGGCTCACGAATGGTATGGCGACGAACTTCCGCAAATTGTTGAAGACCGTATTAAAACGGAACTTCATTCTATCATAAGCAACGGTTTTGCGATTTTGTATTACATTGCCCATAAACTGGTACGTAAATCGCTTGACGACGGCTATCTGGTAGGTTCCAGGGGTTCGGTAGGGTCATCGCTTGTTGCAACGCTGATTGATATTACCGAAGTTAACCCTTTGGCGCCGCATTACCGCTGCCCTAAATGCCGTTACAGCGAATTTTTTACCAACAACGAATACGCTTCCGGCTTTGACCTGCCTGAGAAAAACTGTCCGCACTGCGGCACGCCGATGTGGCGTGACGGTCACAACATTCCGTTTGCCGTATTCCTCGGCTTCCATGGCGATAAAGTACCTGATATCGACCTTAATTTTTCCGGTGAATATCAACCGGTGGCGCATAAATACACCGAAGAATTGTTCGGGCGTGATAATGTTTGCCGTGCCGGTACAATCTCAACCGTGGCAAGCAAAACAGCCTTTGGCTATGTAAAAAAATATTATGAAGAAAAAGGCTTAACCAAGCATCCAGCCTATATGGCAGGTTTGGTTGACGGCATTGCCGGGCTGAAACGTACAACTGGACAGCACCCGGGCGGCATTATGGTTGTGCCGCGTAATATGGATATTCACTATATTACGCCGATGAACCATCCGGCGGATGAACGCGATAGCACAACCGTAACAACCCACTTCGATTATCACTCCATTAATGACAGGCTTGTTAAGCTGGATATACTGGGACACGATGACCCGACTGTTATCAAACTTCTGGAAGAATTTACGCATATCAAGCCTACTAAAATTCCTATCGGCGATGAAGCTACAATGTCCATCTTCCGCAATACTGAAGCGCTTGGCGTAACACCGGAACAGATTAACAGCACTGTCGGCACTTACGGCATACCGGAATTTGGCACACGCTTTGTACGCCAGATGGTAGAGGATGTACAGCCGAAAAATTTTGGTCAGATAGTGCGCGTGTCCGGTTATTCGCACGGTACGGACGTATGGCTGAATAATGCGCAGGATTTGATTAAAGAAGGCAAGCCGCCTGAGGATACCATCGCTACGCGCGACGACGTTATGAATAACCTTATAGCTATGGGCGTAGAACCAAGCCTGGCATTTAAAACTATGGAATATGTGCGTAAGGGTAAAGCTGCCAAAAACGGTTTGGAACCCAAAATGCTGGAAGCTATGAAGGAAGCAGGCGTTCCGGAATGGTTTAAAAAATCGTGCGAAACGGTTAAATACCTGTTCCCGAAAGCTCATGCTATTGCTTATGTTTTAATGGCTTACCGCATTGCTTATTGCAAAGTACATTATCCGAAAGAATTTTACGCTGCATATTTCAGCGTGCGCGCGCCTGAATTTGATGCAACTTATATTGCCAAGGGCAAGGAATACATGAAACAGTTTATTAAAGATGTTTATGCGCAGGGCGGTAAAGCAAACTCGCGTGATAAGGATACGGTAACGTATTTGGAACTTGCAGTGGAAATGATGGAACGTGGTTTTGAATTTGAACCTATTGATTTGTATAAATCGCATGCTACACGCTTTTTACCGACAGAAAAAGGCGTGCGCATACCGCTTGGTGCTTTAAGCGGTATCGGTGCGAGCGCAGCACTTAGCATAGATGAAGCGCGTAAAAGCGGCGTGCCGTTCATTTCGCAAGAAGATTTGCGTGTGCGTTCCAAAGTATCGAAATCTGTTATTGAAAAATTGGCAGAATATGGTACTTTAAAAGATTTGCCTGAAAATGACCAGATAGATTTGTTTTAATTAAATAACTTAATTTTTAACGGCTTAACTTATATGTTAGGCCGTTTTTTGTATAAATTAAACAGCACCTAAAATGTTTTGGGTTTAGGTGCTGTTTTGCGAAAATGTTTTTAAGTTATTTGCAGTTGTAAATTTTAATTTTTATCTCCATTAAATGTGCTTTCTTCAAGCAGTTTGGTGTTGTAAATGGCGGGGGATTCACCTGCGTTTGTCAGGTGAGGAGTTAAAATCATTATTACTTCAGTTTTGGTTTTGCTACTGGTACGGTTTTTAAAAAGTTCGCCCAAAAGCGGTATGTTTGATAAAAAGGGTACTTTTTGCAGGCGTTTTTGTTCTTCTTCGTTAATTAAACCGCCAATAACAAGCGTTTCTCCGTTACGCATTCTTACAGTAGTATCGGCTGTACGGCTGGTAATTTTGTAATTTTTCAGTTCGGAAATCAGTGCGGGGGTGCTGACTTCCGTATGTACAACCGATGTTATCATACCGTCGCTGCTGACAATAGGTGTGTACTGCAATTTAATGCCGGCATCTACGTAATCGGTAGTGTTGGTGGTAACGGAGTTTTCTATTTTTTCGGTTGTCACAGGGATGTGGTCACCGATAAAAATAGAGGCTTCTTTTCCGGGTATGGTTATAATGCGCGGAGTTGCCAGAATTTTGGCTTTGCCTTTGGCAAACAGTGCATTTAATGCGGCATTAAAACGGAATTCATAATTGGCACCGAAGTGTATTACACCGCCAAAATTTTCGTCATTACTGCTTTCATAATCATTATCGTCATAATAATTATTGTTTTGCGGTATTTTATCCCAGTTCCAGTTAATGCCAAGGTTTTTGCTGTCTTCGCGGTTGACAGCTATAATTTTGGCTTCCAGTGTTACCTGCTGCGTTGCAACGTCAAGTGCGGTAATAGCGGTACGCAGGCGTGTTTCATCGGTGGGAGTGCCTGTAAAAATAATGCTGTTTGTTACATTATCGGTGCTTATTTTACTGCTTGTACCGATAAGGGCGGCAAGGGCAGGCTTAATTTCTTCGGCTTTGGAGTAATTTAGTTTGATAACGCTTGCACTGTCATTAAACTTTTCCAGGCTGGCGGCAGAACCTATTAAAACAACATCTTCCGTAAGCCTGTAGCTTAAACCTTTGGCGGCAGTGACGATGCGCAAGGCTGTGTCAAAAGGTACTTCTTTTAAATTAAGAGTGATGGTTCCCTGTACGCTGCTGTCCGCAACTATGCTTTTGCCTGATAATTCTGCAATAGAACCAAGTACATCGCGTACCTGACCGTCACGCACATTTAAAGTTATGTTATTTGCAGCAGCCGGGAGCGGTAATAATAGCAGCATAATTAACGTGCAGAGTTTAAACATTATTTCTACCTCCGCATTTTAAAGTAAGCGTTTGTTGGCTGTTTGTTAATTTAACGCTTTTATTTCCGATACTGCTGACAGTATAATCGGCTAATTTTGAGCCTGCCTGGTAATAACTGCTTTGTCCGCCATATTCAATAATCGCTATGTGTGAGCTGCCATTATGTACTATGCCTTTTAAGGTGGGGATTGGCACAGGTTTATAGCTGCTGTACTTTGGCGCTGCCGGTGCAATAAAAGGGTTGCGTAATGGTTTGTTTGCTGCTGTGGCAGGTTTTGGAAATATAACTGGGGTATAAGCGGTATGCTGAATTGGTTTTGTTAATGCTTGCGTATCATTCATTAATGCCAGATGTACAGCGCTTAATAAAAGTACTGCGCCTGCAAGCATAGATAAAAAGCGTGGCGGTTGCCATAATTTTAAGTTTTGCAGAAGCCATTCCTCCAGTGAGCTTCTGTATCCGCAATTTCAGTTTTTTATTATAACATAAATTTGTGCTTGCCGATATTATTTTTGCCGTTTATAATAAAAAGGCTGCAAAATTTTAGATATGGAGAGAAACCTTTGATTATACAGACTAAGCAGCCCTTTTTTGCCGGGGCAGATGAAAATACGGCAGCTGTAAAAACGGCGGACAGCATTATTGCGCAGGCCGTTGCAAGCGGAGCAAGCGATATTCATATAGAGCCGGAAGAAGATGGGGCTCGCGTGAGGCTGCGAACTGATGGCGTACTGCATGAGGAGTGCAGGCTGACAAAAAATATAATGCAGGCGGTAGTTTCGCGCATAAAAGTGTTGGCAGGCATGGATATTGCAGAAAAACGCTTGCCGCAGGATGGAAGCATTAAGCTGGAGCTTGATGGGCGCAGTGTTGATTTGCGTATTTCCACACTGCCGACAATTTTGGGAGAAAAAGCAGTTATCCGCATTTTGGATAAGGAAAAATTTGCGCTTAAACTTGAAGAACTTAATTTTACGCCGGAAAATTTGAAATTATACCGCAGTTTATATAATTACGGCAGCGGCATCGTACTTTTAACGGGACCTACCGGCAGCGGCAAAACTACAACGCTGTATGCTACTCTGGCAGAGCTTAACAGCAATGAACGCAACATCATAACAGTAGAAGACCCTGTGGAATACCGCATTGCAGGCATTAACCAGGTAGCTGTTAATGAAAAAGCAGGTCTTACTTTTGCTAACGGATTGCGCAGTATTTTACGTCAGGACCCGGATATAATGATGATTGGCGAGATACGCGACCTAGATACGGCGCAAACGGCAATTCATGCGGCGCTGACAGGACATTTGGTGTTTAGTACGCTGCATACCAACAGTGCTGCCGGTGCTGTGGTACGTTTGATAGATATGGGTATTGAGCCGTTTCTGGCAGCTTCTGCCTTGCGCGGAGTAGTGGGACAGAGATTGGTGCGGCGTATTTGCCCGCACTGTAAAACAGCGTATGCGGCAAGTGACGAAGAAAAGGCATATTTAAAAGCAGATGTAAATTCAGAATTAACGCTTTTTAAAGGCTGTGGCTGTGATAAATGCCGTGGAACAGGTTATAGTGGGCGTATGGCGCTGCAGGAGGTTATGCCTGTGCAGCCGGAAATGAAGAAATTTATTTTAAAAGAAACGCAGGAAAGCATATTGTTTAACGAAGCACGTAAATTTGGCGCTGTGAGTATGCTTGAAGACGGCGTGAGCAAAGTGCTGCAAGGCTTAACAACGGTAAGTGAACTTTTGCGCGCGGTACATTGAGGTGAAAATGCTGAAAGAAATTATAACAAAAGCACTTAAACAAAACGCTTCGGATGTGCATTTAACAGTTGGAAGCAGACCGGTTTTCAGAATCAACGGCATTTTGCAACGGCAGGAACTGTCTGCCGTTACGGAAGAAACACTATGCTCATTTTCCGCAGAGTGTGGCATACCAATAACAGGGGAAAATAAGCATGAAATTGATTTTGCCTGCGATTTTGCGGATTTATGCCGCCTGCGAGTTAATATTTACAGGCAAAGCGGTAAAACGGCAGCGGCTATAAGGCTGATAAAAAATACAATTCCATCGTTAATAGAACTTAATGTACCGCATGCAACAGCAAATTTTGCCGGACTGCACAGCGGGCTTGTGCTGATAACCGGGCCTGCGGGCAGCGGCAAAAGCACAACTTTGGCAGCATTGATTGAAAAAATTAACCAAAGCCGCGCTGCGCATATCATTACTTTGGAAGACCCAGTGGAATATAAATTTACCGAATCTAAAAGCGTTATCCGCCAGCGCGCAATTGGCAGTGACACTGTTAGCTTTGCGGCAGGGTTGCGGGCGGCACTGCGAGAAGACCCTGATGTAATTATGGTGGGCGAACTGCGTGATGCTGAAAGCATTTCCATTGCGGTAACAGCGGCAGAAACAGGTCATTTGGTTTTGGCAACACTGCATACGCGAGATGTGGTTTCAGCTCTGGCCCGTATTATTGATTCTGTTGAGCCGGAAAAGCAGCAGCAAATGCGTATACAGCTTGCAGAAACTTTGCAGGGGGTAATTGCCCAGCGTTTGATACCGGCTTACAGCGATAGGCTTACAGCGGCGTTTGAAGTGCTTACCGTTACACCGGCGGTAAGAAGCCTGATACGCGAAAATAAAGCCTATCAGCTTGCAAGTTACCTGCAAAACGGCAGGCAGCATGGCATGCAGTGCATGGATATGGCGTTGGCAGATTTAGTGCACACTGAAAAAATTGCAAGGCAGACAGCGTTGGAATATGCTTTTGATAAAGATTTATTAACTAAATATTTGCTTGCAAAATAAAAAACTGCACCTTTAAGGCATCAATGCTTTAATGGTGCAGTTAATTTTATTTAAGCAGTTTGTTAATTTTTTCTTCATCCGGCGTTGCGTAATATGTGTTTTGGTTTGTATAAATTACAAAGCCAGGTTTGGCGCCGCTCGGTTTTTTTACAAATTTGCGCAGCGTATAATCTACAGGAACATTACTGCCACCGCGTGCTTTGCTAAAATAAGCGGCAAGATTTGCGGCTGTTTGTATGTCTTCCGTTTGCGGTTGGGGCAGAGTTGTTTTTAAAATAACATGTGAACCCGGAATGTTTTTGGTATGAAACCATAAATCGCTGCCGCTGCCGACAGAAAATGTAACATAATCGTTTTGTTTATTATTCTTGCCGATATACAATGTTGTATCTTCCGAAAGTTTAATTACTGTTGGCACAGATTTTGCCTGAGGCATTTTATTTTTTACAGTTTTTACGGTGATAAAACCTGCTGCGGCAAGTTCTGATTTAATTTCTGCAACTTCAGCACGAGTTTGTACAAGTTTTAGTGCCACATCTATGCTGCCGAGATATTCAAGCGCTTCTTCCGTAAGCTTTAGCTGTTCTTTAATTTCCGTTTGTGCGCGTTTAAGCTTGTTGTAACGTTTATAGTATTTCTGTGCATTTTCATTGGCTGTTAAGTCAGGAGCCAGAGCAATGGTCAGCAATGTGCCATCGTAAATATTTTCTACTGTACATTCGCTGCTGCCTTTACCTATACGGTATAAATTGGCCATTAAAGTATCGGCAATTATGCGCTGCTGCTCGGCATCTTCTGCTGCGGCAAGTTCTTCTTTTAATACGGCAGCTTTTTTTATAAGTTTTTCCGTTTCACTGCTTACCGTTTTTGTTAAAATTTCCTGTTCCGGCAGCTGTACGGGCGCGAGGCTTTGAGCAAAAATAACGGCACTGTTTAAACTATTGAATTCTTTGGCAGTTTCTCCTTCACCAAGCTGCACGGGTTTAAAAGGCAGCACTGTTTTAACGCTGTTAGTGCGCGTAATAATGGCATATACCGGTGCGTTACTGTTTTTTACAAGTTTTATATTTTTCTGCAAATTGGCGATAGCATTTGTAAGCGCAGCACTGTTTTCTTCATTAAAGCCGTTGCCGTCAATGCCGGCTGTTTTTAAAAGCTGGCCCGCCGTATATTGCCCTATGCCGGTGGTAGCGCCAATCAGCGCTTTTTGCGGCACGGTTGGGAATGTTTGCGCTGCTTTCACTATATCTGCGGGAGCGGCGTTTAAAATATTAAGACCATCCTGCGGCGGCGGGGCAATATATGGCAGCCCCGGTAAAATTTGACGGTAACTGCTTTGAGCTTTATTTACATGTTTCAGGCTGTCTAAAATAATGCCTTCGCTTGTAAAAATAATGTTGGCGTTTTTGCCGGTCAGTTCAAAAATAAGCTGCTTGCTTATAATTTGCCGTGCGCTGCCGATACCGGAAATTTCCATTATAATAACGCGGTCAAGGCCGTTTTGTTCAATTTTTGTAATTCGCCCTTCTTCAAGGTGCTTACGCAGCAACATGCAGAAAGCAGGCGGGGTATCGGGGCGTTCCGGAGTTTTTTCCGGCATGTATAAATAAGGTGAACCGCCGGAAAAATCAGCCGCCAAAGAAATTACGGCGGTTTCTGTTTTTACAAGCAGCAGCAGGCTGTTTTTGTTGGGCATAAAAATTTTATATATTTTTCCTCCCAAAAGGCGCTGCTGCAATTCTTCTGTCAGCACATTTATGCTTATACCTTCCAAATTCATGGAAATTCTCCTTTTTGCTTTTAAAATTTACGTTTTTCGTTTGCGCTTGCACGCAGAATAAGGTATAATATATTTTCAAGAATAAGTATACAACATATTTATCAATTTAGAAATGCGGCAGGGGGGGTTATTTTGTTAAAAAGTATGACTGGTTTCGGCCGCGGCGAATATGAGGATGAAAAGTTTTCGGCGACGATAGAAATGAAAACGGTTAACCACCGTTACAACGAGGTTGCTATCCGTTTGCCGCGCTTTTTAAATCCCCTGGAAGACAGGATACGCAAAACAATTTTGCGCAGTATTAACCGTGGACGCATAGATGTTTTTATAACTGCAGATTATGTAAATGACGGCCTTTGCACTATTAAAGTAGATAAATCTTTAGCGGCTGCCTACCATAACGCTTTGCAGGAAGTTGCCGAAGCTGCCGGAGTTGCAGACTGCAAGCTTGCAGGGCAGGCAGAAGTGCTTTATCTGGCACGCTGCCCGGAAGTTATCAGCGTAAAAGAAGGCTTTTTTGATGTTGAAACCATCTGGCCGCAGCTTGAAATTGCTTTAAACCAGGCAATAGGCAATTTGGTTGCAATGCGTGAAACGGAAGGCGGCAATATTTACGGCGATTTTATTAAACGTGCCGATTTAATTGAAGAAAAGCTTTTGCAGATTGAAGCACGTTCTCCGCAGGTGGTAGAAGAATACCAGGAGCGTTTGAGCGAGCGCATTAATGACCTTTTGGAAAAATATAACCAGACAATTGAACCTGAAAGGCTTTTGCAGGAAGTTGCAATTTTTGCAGACCGCACCAGCATTACGGAAGAAATTGTCCGCTTAAAGAGCCATATCAAGCAGTTCAGGGAAATCATTAACCTTAACCAGCCGGTAGGGCGCAAACTTGATTTTTTGGTGCAGGAGTTTAACCGCGAAGCAAATACCATTGCATCAAAAGCCAATGATTATACCATTGCACAGCTTGTGGTTGATATTAAGGCAGAAATTGAAAAAATCAGGGAACAAATACAGAATATAGAATAAAAGGAGGTTGTTACATGGACATTAGGCTTATCAATATAGGCTTTGGCAACATTGTTGCTGCAAACAGGATTATTTCCATCATCAGTCCGGAATCCGCGCCGATAAAGAGAATTATTCAGGAAGCGCGTGATAACGGAACTTTGATTGATGCAACATATGGGCGCAGGACGCGCGCAGTAATTGTAACTGACAGCGGCCACATTATTTTATCGGCTGTACAGCCGGAAACGGTTGCCAACAGGCTTGTCCAGACTGATGACGAAGACGAGGAATAACGGCAAAGCAGGGGAGGGCTTAATTTGAAACCAAAAGGATTACTGCTGGTTTTGTCCGGGCCGTCCGGCGCCGGTAAAGGTACAATCTGCCAGATGCTGCGCGACAGGCTGCCGGATATAGGCTATTCGGTGTCTGTTACTACCCGCGCGCCGCGCGAGGGCGAAGTTGACGGCGTTAATTATTTTTTTAAAACTGTTGAAGAAGTTAAAGCAATGATAGCCGAGGGCGGGCTTTTGGAATATGCTGAAGTTTACGGCAACTATTACGGCACGCCGCGCGATTATGTTATGGAACTTTTGCATCAGGGTAAAGATGTAATTTTGGAAATTGATATTCAGGGCGCATTGCAGATTAAAAAGCGTTTTCCTGACGGTGTGTTTGTGTTTATTGTGCCGCCGTCTCTTGATGAACTGTCATCACGCATTTACAAACGCGGAACCGACAGCGAGGAAGTTATCAAAAAACGCCTTGCTTCTGCTACGGGCGAACTTGCCTATGCCAGTGAATATGACTATATTATAGTTAATGATATTGCCGAAAAGGCGACGCAGAAGGTGCTTACGGTTATGGAGGCCGAACGTTACCGCGCTGCGCGCACTTATTTTATTATTGATGAAATTTGCCAATGCAAAAAAGAGGAGTGATTTTTTATGACTATGGTAGATCCTTCCATCGACTATTTAACCGAAAAAGTTGACAGTAAATACACTTTGGCTATGCTCGCTGCAAAACGCGCACGTGAACTGACTGTTCCCGGACAGAACCTGCCCGAAAAAGAAGTAAGCATGGCTTTGAAGGAAATTGCCAACGATACCATTACTTATGAGCGCAATAAAGCCAGATAAGGGAGGCGCCCACCTTGTTAAAAGGTAAAAAAATTGTTTTGGGAGTTACCGGCGGCATCGCCGTATATAAAGCTGTTGATTTGGTAAGCAAACTGCGCAAACAGGGGGCACAGGTGCGTGTTGTAATGACAGAGCATGCCCAGCAGTTTGTAACGCCGCTTACTTTTAAGGAAATCAGCGGCAACCAGGTGGCAGTTTCCATGTGGAACGCTAACCAGGAATTTAACGTTGAACATATTGCCCTTGCAGATTGGGCAGATTTATTTATGGTTGTGCCGGCAACAGCAAATATTATTGCTAAAATGGCATACGGAATTGCCGATGATTTGCTTTCTACAACGCTTTTGGCAGCGCACAGCCCTGTTATTGTATGCCCTGCCATGAACACGCATATGTATGAAAACCCTGCTACCCAGGAAAACATTGCCAAGCTGCAAAGCCGCGGCATTGTTGTAATGCCGCCTGCCAGCGGAGTTTTGGCATGCGGTGCTGTCGGTGCGGGAAGACTGCCGGAACCTTTTGATATAGTTAACTTTGTAAAAGACTATTTTGCCAAAACAGAAGGCGATATGCGCGGGCTGAAAGTGCTGGTAACTGCAGCCGGTACACGTGAACCTATTGACCCTGTGCGTTATGTAGGTAACCGCAGCAGCGGAAAAATGGGATATTCCATTGCTCAGGCAGCGGCTGAACGCGGCGCGGAAGTTACACTTGTAAGCGGACCGAGCGCACTTGTACCGCCGCCTAATGTAAAAGTTGTCAACGTTGAAACAACCAAACAAATGATGGATGCCTGCCTTGCTGTTTATGATGACTGTGATATAGTCATTAAAGCGGCTGCTGTGGCAGATTACCGTCCGCATGATGTTGCAGACCAGAAAATTAAAAAGAAAACCGATGATGCTTTAACGGTTGTAATGGATAAAAATCCGGATATTTTAAAATTATTGGGTGAGCGCAAAACCAAACAGTTTTTGGTAGGCTTTGCTGCTGAAACACAGAACCTTATTGCCAACGCCAAAGAAAAAGTAACCAAGAAAAATCTTGATATGATTGTTGCTAATGATGTTACCATGCAGGGCGCAGGCTTCGGTTCGGAAACAAATATTGTAAAGCTCATTTTCCCGGACGGCAGCATTAATGAATTGCCGCAAATGAGCAAGCATGATGTGGCAGAAGAACTGCTGAACACAGTTTTGCGTTTAAAGAAATAATTGTTGCTTTTTTTACATAAATTAGATATAATAGCATAGTAATTTAACAATAATTACTCATCAAGAGCTGGTGGAGGGATTGGCCCAATGAAACCGCAGCAACCATGCCTTTTGGCAAACGGTGCTAAGTCCTGCGAGATAATCGAGAGATGAGAATGCCATTATTAAACAGCGGCGCTCTCATTGAGAGCGCTTTTTTATTTACCTAAGGAGGAACAGAATGAGAAAATTATTTACTTCCGAGTCTGTTACGGAAGGGCATCCCGATAAAATTGCCGACCAGATTTCCGATGCTGTGCTGGATGCCATTCTGGCTGAAGACCCGCATGGCCGTGTAGCTTGTGAAACAGTTGTGGCAACCGGGCAAATTCATGTAGTTGGCGAAATTTCCACAAGCTGCTATGTTGATATTCCTAAAATTGCACGCGAAACTGTAATCAATATCGGTTATGACCGTGCAAAATACGGCTTTGACGGCAATACCTGCGGCGTATTGATTTCTATTGACGAACAGTCCGCCGATATTGCAATGGGCGTTGATAAATCTTTGGAAGCTAAAGAAGGCAAAGCTGACGAAAACGAAGTTGGTGCCGGTGACCAGGGCATGATGTTTGGCTATGCTACTAACGAAACCCCGGAATATATGCCGCTGCCTGTTTCTTTGGCGCATAAACTTTCCCGCCGTTTGGCAGAAGTACGCAAAACCGGCGTGCTGCCTTACCTGCGCCCGGATGGAAAAACACAGGTAACCGTGGAATATGATGACGGAAAACCGGTACGCATTGATACTATCGTAATTTCTACCCAGCATGCTCCGGAAATCACTCTTGAACAAATCCGCAAAGATATTATGGAGCAAGTTATTAAACCGGTTGTGCCGGCAGAAATGCTTGACGGCGAAACCAAATACTATATTAACCCGACCGGACGCTTTGTTATTGGCGGCCCTCAGGGCGACAGCGGCCTTACCGGACGTAAAATTATCGTCGATACTTATGGCGGCATGGCACGCCATGGCGGCGGTGCTTTCTCCGGCAAAGACCCCACGAAGGTTGACCGCAGCGCAGCTTACGCTGCTCGTTACGTTGCAAAAAACGTTGTTGCCGCAGGCCTGGCGGATAAATGTGAAATCCAGCTTGCTTACGCTATCGGCGTAGCACAGCCTGTTTCCATTTTGGTAGATACCTTTGGCACCGGCAAAATTGATGATGACAAAATTGCCGAACTTATTAAAAAGAACTTCTCGCTCAGCCCGTCCGGCATTATTAAAACGCTGGATTTACTGCGCCCGATTTATAAACAAACTGCCGCTTACGGTCACTTTGGCCGCACGGATGTAGACCTTCCGTGGGAACACACCGATAAAGCAGAAACCCTGCGCGAACAGGCAGGTTTGTAAAATTTAATATGTAAGTTTAACTGCACTGCTTTGCTGATTAATCGGCACTGCAGTGCAGTTTTTATTTAAACTATTTGCGGCATTATGGTAAAATAAATAGGTAAAGTTATGTTTGGAGTTTGTTATGAGATATATTAATGTCGCTATAAATTTACCGATTAAAAATTTATTCAGGCAGTTTACTTATGCTCTGCCGCCGCAATTTGATTATATAGGTGCGGGATGGCGTGTAATTGTTCCGTTTGCTCGCCAGACAACAGAAGGTTTTGTTGTTGGTGAAGCGGGTAATGATTTGCCGAATCCTGAAAACTATAAAGAAGTGCAGACCGTTATTGGCAAAGAGCCATGGTTTGATGAAGAAATGCTTGAAGCTGCGCAATGGCTGGCAGAATATTATATGTGCCCGCTGGCAGAGGCGATGCGGCTTTTTATACCGGGTAAAAGCAGCATAAAACGCCATGCCGTATATGATGACAATGGCAGGCTGATATATTACGAACTGGAAAACCGATTAAAAGAAAAAACGCAGGCTTGTTATGCTGTTACGGAAAATGGCAGGCGGGCTTTGAATGAAGGCAATAACCGTGCTAAAGCACAAATGGCAGCGCTGCAAATTTTAACTGCTTCCGGACGTGAATTAAATGCCAAAGAATTAGAAGCGGAAGGCATAAGCGCACAGGTTTTGCGTGTGCTGGTGCAAAAAGGCTGGTGCAGCCGCAGCGAGCAGCGCGTTTTGCGCAACAGCTATGCCAATGCAGGCGGAGTGCGCCAGAGTTTTAGCTTGACGGATGAACAGCAAAATGCCGTTAACGCTGTAAGCAAAGCTATCTGCCAGAAACAACAGCAGACTTTTTTATTGCAGGGTGTAACCGGCAGCGGTAAAACAGAAGTTTATTTAAACCTTACGGCAGCCGCATTGGCAGAAGGGCGCCAGGTGCTTGTGCTTGTACCGGAAATCGCACTTACAGCACAGATAGTAAAACGTTTTCAAAACTGGTTTAAAGGAACTATTGCCGTTGTACACAGCAAACTTTCGGCAAGTGAACGTGCCGATGTGTTTTATAAAATCCGCACCAGCGAAGCGCAAATATTAATTGGCGTACGTTCAGCCGTGTTTGCGCCGTTTGCTGACCTTGGGCTTGTTATTATTGATGAAGAACATGACCAAAGCTATAAACAGGAAGAACGTCCCTGCTACCATGCGCGCGAAGTTGCTTTGCAGCGGGCGGCATACTTTGGCGTGCCGGTTGTTTTAGGCAGTGCAACTCCTTCAATAGAAAGCTATTATAACGCTTCATGCGGAAATTATACGCATTTGTGCCTTACAGGGCGTCCTAACGGGCAGCCTTTGCCAAAAGTGCAGATTGTAGATATGCGCAAAGAATTAAAAGAGAAGAACTTTTCAGTTCTGTCGCGAACTTTGCAGCAGGAACTTGTACGTACGGCAGCAGCCGGAGAGCAGGCAATAGTTCTGCTTAACCGGCGCGGCTATTCTACTTTTGTAATGTGCCGCGACTGCGGTGAAACAATAACCTGCCCGCATTGTGCCGTAGCGCTTGTTTACCACGAAGCGGGGCAAAACATGCGCTGCCATTATTGCGGCAATACTATGCCTGTTCCAGAAGAATGCCCAAAATGCCATAGCAGGCGCATTAAATTTTTCGGCACCGGCACGCAAAAAGCAGAAGCGCAGATTGCAGCGCTGCCGGAAATAAAAGTGCTGCGTATGGACCAGGACAGCACCATGCGCAAATTTGCGCATGAAGAAATATTAAGCGATTTTGGCAACGGCAAATATAACGTGCTAATTGGCACGCAAATGGTTGCCAAAGGGCATGATATACCAAATGTAACGCTTGTCGGCGTACTTTCGGCAGATTCCGCTCTAAATATGCCTGATTTCCGCGCATCGGAACGCGCCTTTTCTCTTTTAACCCAGGCCGCAGGACGGGCCGGGCGCGGCGATAAGCCGGGACACGTTGTTTTGCAGGTGTATGATGCTGAAAACCGTACAGTGCAGCTTGCAGCCGCACAGGATTATGATACCTTTGCGCAGGAAGAACTTGAACGCCGCCGCGAACTTAATTATCCGCCCTATGCGGCATTTTTAAAAATAACCGTGTGGGATAAGGCTGAAGAAAGAGCCAACAGTACCGCGCAGGAAATTGCAGATTTTTTACTCGGTATTGTCAAAGCGCAAAATAATGCGGAAGTTTTTGGGCCTTTTGCGGGAATAATTAGCAAAGTCCGTGATTTATACCGCGTAAACATACTTGTCAAAAGCCCGGAAATTAATGTTTTTAAACAGGCTTTGTGGCAATCTCCTTACCGTGATATGAAAAATGTTTATTTTGATGCAGACCCGGTTAATGTGCTGTAAAATTGCCGTTATCCGCTTATTTATGATATAATATTTATTTGGAAAGAGAATTTTAGGAGGCTTAACGTGAGCAAATTAAAAATACTTATTGCGGGCGACCCGATACTGCGCCAAAAAGCACAGCCGGTTGAACGCATGGATAAAAAAACATTACGTTTATTGGGGGATATGGCAGAAACAATGTATGCCGCTAACGGCGTTGGGCTTGCCGCGCCTCAGATAGGCATATCAAAACGCATTGTCGTTATTGATGTTGGCGAAGGTTTGCTTGAACTTATCAACCCGGTTATTACTTACAGCGAAGGCGCAGCAGTAGGCCCGGAAGGCTGCCTGTCCGTGCCCGATTATGACGGCGAAGTTGAACGCGCCGAAATTGTGCATTGCGAATATTATGACCGTAAAGGGCATAAAATGTTAATTAAGGCAGATGGGCTGCTGGCGGTTTGTATTCAGCATGAACTTGACCATTTGGACGGTGTGCTGTTTATAGATAAAGCCAAAGTGCTGATGCCTAAAGAAGTTGACGGAGAGTAAAAATTATGCGCATTGTATTTATGGGAACTCCCGATTTTGCCGTTGCAAGCCTTAAAGCACTGGCAGAACGGGGAAACGATGAAATTGTAGGCGTATTTACGCAGCCGGACAGACCCAAAGGGCGCGGTCAGAAAATGCTTATGACGCCGGTAAAAGAATATGCTTTGGAACATGGTTTTGAAGTTTATCAGCCGCAGCGGGTGAAAACGCCGGAAGTAATTGAACTTCTGCGCAATCTTGCCCCCGATTTAATTGTGGTTGCTGCTTTTGGCCAGTTTTTGCCGAAGGAAATTTTGGAAATGCCGAAATACGGCTGCATTAATGTACATGCTTCGCTGCTGCCAAAATACCGCGGCGCTGCGCCTATACATTATGCAATTTTAAATGGCGAAACCGAAAGCGGCGTAACCATTATGCAGATGGATATAGGCATGGATACCGGCGATATGCTTTCTAAAGCAGCCGTTGCCATTACGCCTGAAATGATAATGGGCGAACTGCATGATGAGCTTAAAGAGCAGGGCGGCGTGCTTTTGCTGGAAATTATAGAAAAAATTAAATGCGGCGCAGTTATGCCTGAAAAGCAAAATGACAGCGAAGCAACTTATGCCCATCTGCTGACCCGCGAAATGGAAATTATCGACTGGGCTTTACCGGCAGAAGAAATTCATAATAAAATCCGTGCATTCAATCCGGCTCCCGGCACTGTAACGGTACTTCCGGACGGCAAAAAATTAAAAATCTGGCGTGCGGAAGTTGCAAACGGCGCTGGCGCTCCGGGAACCGTAACAGAAATTGCCAAACAGGGCTTTAAAGTAGCCTGCGGCAGCGGAGCGCTTTTAGTAACAGAAGTGCAGCCGGAATCTAAAAAACGTATGCCGGCAGCCGTTTTCTGTAACGGACGTGGCATAAAAGCGGGAGATATTTTAGGCATTGGAAAGCAGTAACATTATGGAAAATGTTTTAAAACCTAAAAAACGTATATTTGTATCGTTAACGCTTGCAAGCGCATTTTTAGGCGCAGTATTTATTTATCTGTGCTGGCGCGTTGCTCTGCCGGGCCTTGCACAAATTAACCATACGCTGCCCATGCTGTTCGGCAGCGTAGGCATTGTTGTGGCAATAGGCCTTTTGGCAGCAGTATGCGCTATTGTGCTGGCAATTTTAGGTTTTCCAATCATAAAAACCTTTTACTTTTGGGCGTGGAAAGCAGTTAATATGCTTTTTCCGTTCGCAGTCGGGCTGGGGCGTATTTTTAATATTCCGCGCCAGCGTATTGAGCAGTCTTTTATTGAAGTAAGCAATCATTTGGTGCGGCAGCATAAAATTAAAGTACCGGCTTCACGTATCATGATTTTAACGCCGCACTGCATACAACTTGATACCTGCGTGCATAAAATAACGCGCAATATCGAAAACTGCCGCCAGTGCGGCGGG
>ERZ779889.587-NODE-587-length-44388-cov-5.013308_pt1 | contig 44388 bp, 35 predicted proteins | sample MGYA00511030_ERZ779889 | MGnify/ENA primary metagenome ERZ779889 (study PRJEB29588, sample SAMEA2160616) | human gut metagenome | biome: human gut; feature: human-associated habitat; material: faeces | place: Denmark | collected 2008/2010 ... | reverse complement strand
TTATTGCTGATTGGCAGGATATCGCGCGCTTGCGCGATATTCAAACTAACCGGCGCTTTTATTTGACAAGCAATGCTATTATTTGCCGAAAGGTTGAAAATATACTTGAAAGATTTGTGATGGGGATACAGTCATCCGCGATGATTTTGAAAAGTATATTGACGGGTGTGATGATTGTATTGCAGGCGTTAATGCTCATGTGCGGTAAAGTAACACACAAGCATCTGAAAGACAGCGCCCCTGCTATTCCGTAATAATATATGGGAAATATCTTGAAAAATATCTGAAAACATGATATGCTTAACCAAAGTAACAGAGCGGCAAATCGGGATTTATCGTTTTTGATATGATAGAATAAATTTGTATGAAGATTTCATGTTGAGAATACCGCCCTAAAATCCGGATTTGCAGAAAGCCAATATCTCATCCCCAAAAGGAGCAGCAGCCATGCCAGAATACACTCACATTATTCACCCATTCGACCCGCTTTATGATGAGCATTCGAAGATACTCATATTAGGAAGTTTGCCATCGGTAAAGTCAAGGGAGCAAGGCTTTTTTTACGGTCATCCACAAAACCGCTACTGGCGGCTGATTGCCGCGATTTTCGACGAACCAGTTCCGCAGACCATCGAGGAAAAGAAGGCCTTGGTACTGAATCACCATATAGCCATGTGGGATGCCATATACAGCTGTGACATCATCGGCTCGGGGGACTCGAGCATTAAAAACGTTGTTCCTACCGATTTGTCAAAGATCATCCGAAACTCCGATATCAAGCGGGTTTTCTGCAACGGCAAAACCTCCGGGGCGGTGTATCATAAATACCAGGAGCCTTTGCTTGGAATCGAAGCGACCGTTCTTCCCTCGACAAGCCCCGCGAACGCCGCTTGGAGCTTTGAAAGACTGGTTGAGGTTTGGCGGGAGGAGCTGGAGCGGGGACTAATGGAGTGATTTTGGCTTGCAGCTTGGTTGCAGGAATTTCATATATACGTCAAAGCGCCGCAAAATCCACTATACAGTGATTTTGCGGCGCTGTTATTTGCCGAAATATCTAAAAGCATACTCGAAAGACCGATGCCGGGAAATCGGTCTTTTTAATGGATTAAGAATCGGTGCGTTTTCTGACAGCCCTTACATTTTATTGACTCCTGCACTTACCGATGTTATGCATTTCTTGTATACTTCCCAAGCTCGGCGACCACAGCAGAGAACCTGTCGCTGTCGCGAATGAAGTCGTATACAGATTCTTCAAGGCTTTTCAGCATCTCATCAGCGTGATTTGTTCCGTCGGGATTGGGCATCCAGTCAACGACTTCCTGACCGCGAAACGCCGGCGAGGTGTGAACCGAATCGAAGCTGTAGGTAAGGAACCTTACAACGTGCTTGCAGGCGCTTTCAAGACACCTTAGGGTATTTTCGGAATCGCCGAGACGGGCATATATTTTGGATAACCCTTTATATGATTCCGCAATCATATATGAGAAATACGTGCTGTCGCCGTCGCAAAAAAGCGTTTCGCCGACGTCGGCGCTCTGCTGAAGCAGTTTAATGCGGTCGCCGTCCGAATATGAAACATCATCGTTGCCGAGCTTTCTGAGGCATATCATCAGTCTTCCCAGACAAAACAGTGCATAGTCCTGAAGATTGTCCTTGGCGGCTTTATCGCCCTTTTCTAATGTAAGCATAAGGCAGTTCTCGCGCGACATCCATGCCGGCGGGCAGGTGTTGGCGAGCTCTACTGCCTTTTTGTTGTCGCCCGAGTTATTGTAAGCAAAAATCAGCCTCTGGATTGTTTCATAGCGTATTTTGTCATCGGTACACTCGGCAAGGATTTTGTCGCAGAGCTCTATTGCCTCCCCACATTTTCCGAGACAGCTGAGGTTCTCCGAAAGCTCTGACATCAGCTCAAATGAGCGGGGGAATTCGCGCAGCCCCTTCTCCAGAATGGGTATCGCTTCCGCAAACTGCGATTTTGCATAGTAAGCGTTCGCTTCGTCTATGATGGCTTTTATCTTCTCTTTGTTTTTAGTGATGTCCACGCCTAAAAGACGGTCGGTTGTAATGCCGAAGACGTTCGCCAAGGCGGGAAGCTGGGAAATATCCGGGGCGGTTTTGTCGGTCTCCCACTGACTGACCGCCTGAGGTGAAACGCTCAGATACTCAGCCAGCTGCTCCTGAGTGATATCCCGTTCGCGGCGAAGCTTTTTGATGGTTGCTCCGATAGTCATAATAAACTCTCCTTAAAATTATTCAAAAGCGCTTTTGTTGACTTTATTATACACTTTCGCGGAGAGATTGTGAAGATAGCATTTATTGATAATCCCTAAAGTGCCGCTTTATTTTTTTAAGGATTATAAGGGGACGAACCGCAAAATCAAGGCAAACATTTCGAGCGGACTTACCTGTATTTATTCAGCACATCCACATAATCTGCATTACTAAGAAGCTGAGCGCGCCTGCCTTCCTTTGCATTGAGATGATAATTTAATATCCATTCAAAATATCCGCTCTGGACCGCATCCCGGTGCTTATCGTAATAGGCACGATACAGCGGCTGATTTAGGCTCATACGCTCTGTCAGCAGCTTGGCAGCATATAGGCGCTTATCCATTACCGAAATCACTTCATCATCTGTTCCTCCGCGATAGTATAAATCGTTTTCCATCCTGCCAAGGAACGATTCCGCAATCGCAATGAAAAAGTCTTCGTCGGTCTCTTCAAAGATATTCAGCAGCATATCACCGCATTTCAAAGCCCTTTCCGCCTTCTTTGCCATCGAAAGCGAGGGGTTGAAAAATACGGTTCTTCCGAGCTTATCCGCGGCAAAATCGGCGAGCTCATACATATTTTTTTGAACATTGAAATAGTATTCCTCGGTATCTTTGGCAAACAGCTGCTCGGTTTTCTGACCGCAGGTGGCGTACCAGCTGGCGAATTTGGTTTTGTAGATTTCCAGAGCTTTGTCGGTGTCGCCCTGCGCGTGAAATATCTTTGCGCGCATATTCCAGGCATCCAGGCGAAGCCTTTCTTCGGTACAGCCCTCAAGGATTTTATCACAGATTGCAAAAAATTCATCCTTATGAGATATGAGCACCTCGGGGCTGTTATCAGCCGAACCTCCGCCGATTTCCCACATATAGTAGTTCATTATCCGGTAATCGTTGGGATAGTCGTGATAAGCCTTTGTGATAACCTCCCGAGCCTTTTTCCAATCGCTCATCCGATAGCTTTTGTAAAGCGCGATAGCATCGTCTATCTCAGCCTGAATTTTCTCCTGATTGTAGCCCATCAGCTCATCCAAAGACACGCCGAAATAGTATGCAAGCGGCTGTAATAAGGTTATGTCAGGGTAGGTTTCGCTTCTCTCCCACTTACTTACCGCCGCGCAGGTGACATTCATAGCCAAAGAAAGCTGTTCCTGCGTGATTCCCTTTGCCGTGCGCAAACGTTTGATATTAGTGCCGATTGTCATTTCCATAATAACATCTCCTAAAAATTAGAGTAAGCCGACGTCTGCTTCTGATGATATTATAGCAGCGCGAAGCGGCACAGTAAAGGTATTGTCGGGAAACCTTTTATTAACCATAGGTTGAAAAAATATAGGCAAAGGATATTTCACGTTCTGAAATCCTTAGATAAATCAATGCCCTCGACGCAATGCTTACTGCGTCGGGGGCTGTTATTTCAGGAGCTGAGCCGTCTCAAACATCATTCCGACTCCGCTCAATCACTTCTTGGCAAGCAATTGCTCGGGCTGATCGGATTTATCCCATTCCTCTCTGCTCTGCTGACCTATCTGGTCGACTATCACTGTCAGCTGACCGTGGCCGTCGGCGGCACAGGCGAAGTCAATCTCGCCCCTCATTCCGTTCGGAAAATCCACGCCCTTGTAACGCCTTACGATTCCGTCCTCGAGCGGCATATATCCCTCGCCGACTCCCTCGTAGCTCGTAAGCTCGTATACGGCAGGGTCGGTATGGTGAATACACCTTACTATGCCTATGCCCTTGGCAAAGAAGTATTCCTTTTTGCCGCGCAGATAGCCCGAGCCGCTGATATCGATGGTGACCTTGATGCAGTTCTCAAACGTACCTGCTTCGGTTGTAACCGTTCCGCCGTCCTCGCATTTAATGGATGTAGTCATTATTCTGCCGTAGGGGCAGGTGACCCTTTCACCGCTGTAGCCTGGCTTCCAGTCGTCGTCCCACACAGCCCCGCAGTTGCCGAGCTCACCAAGCATAAAGTTGTGTTCAAGCATATATGCTGCGTCATACCACCATTTCCATTCAAAATGATAATCCATCTTGACAAGGGATTTAACACCGTCCCTGGCACTGACTCTGTAGACGTCGAAGAAGTTCCACAGTCCTACCTCCTTGCAGTCGGGCACATAGTTGGGGTTGGAGGTGATTATTCTTCTCATTGCGGAATCCGCTCTGTCAGTGAAGTGTTTTTCATACGGGGTGGCGGCAAGCTCTTTCATCCTTTGAAGAGTATCGAATATCTTCATTCGCATACTGCCGTCAGCATCCCAATCGTTCCAGTCTGCATTGTTTGCCATGGCATAATAATCGGCTTTCAGCTTAAGCACCATGTCCTTCCAACTGCTTTCATCATACTTGGCTCTTTCGTAGACGGTAAAGCTGGATAACACAGTCCGCCCGTCTTCGTCCGCGAAGATAACCTCATATTCCTCCCTGAAGTCGATGCTTTCAGGGGATGCGCTGACATATATCCAGCTGTTTCCGACCCCGAAGGGCATCTTTCCCGAGCCCGATTTAATGCTGTACTCGCCGAGCAGAATACCGCAGCTGTCATAGATTTCATAGGACACGCACTTGACTATGCCCACGTCCGGCTTGACATAGATGCTTATGCGGTTATCCATTTCCCAAAGCTCGCAGTTTTCAAACCGTCCGGCAGGGGTATCAACCGTTTCGGCGACGCTGAGAAGCACCGCACTGCGCCCCTGCTCGCGAATGGTTTCACCCACGGCGGCACTGCGGGACAGAATGCTTATCGTGTTTGTAGCATAATACAGAACGCCATAGAAGAAGCCAGAGCTGCATATGGTGAATCCCGGCTCGGAATAAAGCTTCTGTTCGCCGTTGTACATCCTCAAATCGTGTGCCAAGGCGCTCGAGAATTTATCGGTATTCCTTGAGCTTTCGGAATACATCTTAGTGAGCTTTAACGCAGAAAGCGCATTGGCGTAGTAAATATCCTTTGGCTCTAAAAGCTCTAACGTCCTGTTAAATGCCGCAGCTGCGTTTTCAAAGTCCATAATGTCGGGATTAAGATACTCCCTTCCCATCCAGAACCAAACATAAGCCTGCGACTTGAGGAATCCGTTTTCTTCAAGATAGGGAAGCTGAACATTCCGCATAAAATCGATTTTGTCTTTTCCGGAGAGCTTGTCATGCTCAATACACATAACCAGCTCCATGACGTCGTCGTTTTTGCCGTTCAGGGAGGCTTCTTTTAATCTTGCCAGAGCCTCATCGCTCTTTTCACCGGAATACCACCAGCCGAGCTGCAAAACAGCAGCCAGGGCGTAGTTCTTTTTTGTAGACTCCGGCAGTGCCTCAACCTCTTCAAGGAGCGGCTTGTAGGATGCCGCAAAGTCGGTCTTATCGTTGTTAAACTGCCAGTAGAGATTGAACTCCGCAACCTTTTTCATAACTCTTTCTACCAAAGTATCATCTATAGTTTCATTCATAGAACACAGATCCTTTCTGATTTTCTGTCTGCCGTCGTGAAGCTGGCGTTTGACCGTTCCCACGCTTGTGCTCATTCGGGCGGCTATCTGGGCTATCGAAAGCCCCTCGAAATAGTATAGGCAGATGACCTTTTTCACCTTATCCGAGAGCGAGTTTATGCTGTCGTGAAGCTCGCTGTAGTCCTCTTCGGATGAAAGTGAATCCTCAAACGGCACTGCAAAACAGCTCTCATAGCCTGTGAACGAGTCGATGTCGATATAATCCCGAAACTTTTCCGCCATCCGTATGGCGCTGTTTTTCGCGATTCTTGCCACCCATGACCCGAACTTTTCGGGGGCTGCAAGGGTATCAAGCTTGAGCCAGGCCGTTACAAAAGCGTCCTGTGCGGCGTCCTGCGCCATATATTCGCTTCTTACGATCTGATTGGCGTAGGCTATTACCATCCGCTCATACCGTATCACCAAGGCTTCATATGCCGACTGTTTGCCTGCAAGGGTCATAAGCACAAGGTTTTTGGTGGACTGCTCTGAGTATTCGTTTACATTTACGCTCATGTCGTTCACACTGCTTTCTGTTTTTGTTTTGTTCCGTTTTAGTAGCTACTGTAATATAGATACTTTTGGAGGGAAAAAGGTTGAGAAAATCAGAAAAAATTCTATAATTTTTGATATGGGACAGGCTCGGTGCGGATTGTTGGTTAAAATCCGGCAAGCATATGCCCTCACTCACTTATATTATATCAACATAAATCGATTCAGTAAAGATATTGTCAGCCCCCTTGACAAATCGCCTAACAGGATATATAATTATTGTTATATAACAAACGTTATAAAAAGAGGGATCAAATCCATGCCGCCGAGGGCGAGAATCACAGAAGAGATGGTAGTAGATGCGGCTTTTGAAGTTGCAAGAGCCGATGGTGAAGCAAACGTCAACGCGAGGACGATTGCGAAAAGACTGCGCTGTTCAACACAGCCGGTAATGTATCATTTCGCGAAAATCGAGGACTTGAAAAGAGCAGTCTATGAAAGGACCGGCAGGTATCACACTGAATATCTTATGGATATTGCTCCGAACCGTAATATCATGCTTGGAATCGGGCTGAATTATATCCGCTTTGCCGTGGAAGAGCCGAACCTGTTCAGGTTTCTGTTTCAGTCGGGCTATGCCGCTCAGAACAGTCTGCCTGAAATGGTGGATTCCGAGGAATTAAGCCCTGTTATCCAAGCAATGCAGAAGGCAATGGGCTTTGACATGAAGCAGACAAAAGAGGTATTCATAACGCTTGCCATGTTCGTTCATGGGTACGCGGGCATCATCGCCAACAACAATTTCGTATACGACGAAGGCGTTGTGGCGGAACATTTGAAGCGCGTATATCGCGGGGCGGTATTAGCTCTGAAGGAGGAGAAGGAAGAAGGCTGAAGCTGACGGAAGGCTGGCGCGTTCAGCGGCAGTTCGGTTAGCGTGAAAGGAAGTGTCATAATAATGAGGAAATTATACGAAAAATACGAAGTGACGTTTGCACTGATATGGATTATTGCATACGTGGTTTTGTTCAGCGTTGCGGACAGTATTTCGGAATCGCTGGGAATCTATAAGATAATTACCGTGCCGGTGGGAATACTGCTTTCGCTTATTCTGTACGTCTGGATAAGAAGAAACAAGCTGATGGAGAAATACGGCTTGTGCCGCTTTAAAGGCAGCCCCAAAAACTATCTGTTCTTTGTACCGCTTGCCGTGATTATGACCACCAACCTGTGGAACGGCGTTACAATGAAGGTTTCGTTTGGGGAGACTATACTGCACGTTCTCAGCATGATATGCGTGGGCTTTATTGAGGAGATCATCTTCCGCGGACTGCTTTTCAAGGCAATCGGCAAAAACAACGTTATTCGTGCGTTCGTAGTTACCAGCCTTACCTTTGGCATAGGTCATATTGTGAATCTGATAAGAGGGGCGGATTTCATATCCACCTGCTTGCAGATGTGCTATGCAATAGCAATAGGCTTCCTGTTTGCAGTCATCTTTTATAAGGGCAAGAGTCTTCTGCCTTGCATCATTGCGCACTGCACCATAAATGTGCTGAGCATTTTCGCAGTTCAGGGTTCAAGGATGTTCGATATAGTCACCGCCGTGGTGATGTGCGTCGTTTCGGCTGTATACGGGGCATGGCTGCTGAGGTTTGGCTATAATGTAGAGAAAAGCACAGGTATGGATGATATGGGAAGCGAATGACAGAGTCATTCGAGCTCATGACAAAGTCATTTGATCTCACGACTTCATCATTCAAGCTCGCGACTTTATCATCCGAGCGTATGATTTTATCATTCGGAGAGATGCATAATTGCGGCTTGGTCTGCCGTTTTCGTACATAAAAAACTAAAATATCCGCCGCAGGATTCATCAATCGGTGAACCCTGCGGCGGATTTAGTTTATGAGAGCATATCTACATTAGCTGTTTAAGAAGCTCAAATATCAGCTCTTTTTCAGCGAGACCGTCCGAAAACGCAGTCGCGCCGCCCGCGGCAGTGCCGAGCTTTAAGGCATGTTCATAATCGCTGCCGGAAGATCCTGCTATGAATCCTGCAACCATGGAATCCCCCGCGCCGACAGAGTTTTTGACTGTGCCCCTGCATACGCCGCAGATATGGGTTCTGCCGTTTTCGTCAATAAGCAGTGCGCCGTCGCCGGCCATGGAGATAAGTACGTTCTGTGCGCCCATGTCCTTTAGTTTTTTGGCGTATTCTGCAATTTCGTCGGTGGTTTTTAAGGTGACGCCGAACATCTCGCCGAGCTCGTGATTGTTTGGCTTTATAAGATATGGCTTGTATTTCAGCACGTTCAGAAGCAGATCCTTCGTAGCGTCCACAACAGCCTTGACCTTTCTGTCCTGCAAGCGCTCTAAAATTCTTTCGTATATGTCCGCCGGCATACTTCCGGGGATGCTTCCCGAAAGGACGATGGTATCGCCGTCCGAAATATCATCAAGCTTGGCAAAAAGCTCGCCCAGCGCCTTGTCGTCGATAGCAGGACCCTGACCGTTCAGCTCGGTTTCGCATTCCGATTTTATTTTGACGTTTATCCGCGAGAAGCCCCTTTCAAGATGAACAAAATCTGCATCGACGCCGCTTTCAGCTATGCCCTTTTCGATAGCCTCACCGGTGAAGCCGGCAACAAAGCCCAGCGCTTTTGACTTTACTCCCAGCTCGGCAAGAACCATTGAAACGTTGATTCCCTTGCCGCCGAAATAGATTTTTTCGCCCCTTGTACGGTTGACGCTTCCGACCGTTATATCATCCGCCTGGACAACATAATCAATGGCGGGATTGAAGGTTACTGTATAAACCATTATAAGACCCCCTGTTCTTTGCTTAAATTATACCATTCATTTTGAAAAATACAAGAGATTTCGGGATATTTGCAGGTCTACAGCGGAATCATGACAAAAAACTACAAAATAAGCAAAAATATTTTCGCAAGCTATTGACATTCTGATTATACATCTGTATAATATATTATACAATCGTATAACAAAGGAGGACAACGCAATGAACACCGACAATAAAAAATTAGGAGATGCAGAGCTTGAAATAATGCAGGCAATATGGGGAAGTGAAGTCCCGGTAACTTCCGGTTACATATTAAACGAGCTTAAGAACTCAAGAAAATGGCAGCTTTCCACCCTGATGACCTCGCTTGCAAGGCTTGAGGATAAGGGCTTTGTAAGCTGTGACCGCTCCTGCGGTTCAAACCTTTATTCCGCCTTAGTCGCGGAAAATGACTATAAGGCAGTGGCAAGCCAGAGCTTTTTGAAGAGGATGTATAACAGCTCGGTTCAAAGCCTTGTTGCAACCCTTTACGGCAACAAGATGTTCAGCGGCGAGGATGTAAAGGAGCTGAGAAGCTTCCTTGACGAGCTGGAGAGCAATATGTCGGACGGCGAAGGCGGCGGAAAGGAATAAAAACTAATGACCAACATATTCTTAACCTACCTCGGCATATCCGTCACGGTCGGGATAGTTGTATTGCTGATATTGCTTGCCTCGCCGTTTATCAACAGACGATACGCCGCCAAGTGGAAGTACTACATATGGATTTTTCTTGCCATCCGTCTGCTTATCCCCGTAAGCGGGATGTATCACAAGGAGCCCAAAAGCCAGCCTCCGGCGATAAGCAATACCGTCCAGTCAAGCGGAGCAGCGGTTTATGAGCCGGTAGAGGTGCAAAAAGTCCAGCCCCGAAGATTCGTAGTAGAGATTCCGATAGAGGCAACAGGACAAATCGCAAAAACACCCGATACAAACAGCGTAAGACCGAAGCTGTCACTGTTTGACCTGATTTTTGCCGTTTGGATAGCCGGCGGGATAATATTTGTGTCCATACCGATTGCGGGCTGTCTGCACTACAAATACAGGATAACAAAAGGCGGAGAAAGGATAGAATCAGGGGAGGCTTTTGAAACCTTCCTGCGGATGAAATCCCAACTTAGAATCAGAAGAAAGGTCTCCCTGATTCGTTACGCCAGAGCCGCAAGCCCCATGATAATCGGCTTTATCAGACCAGCTCTGGTGCTGCCGAGTGATGATTTCAGCGGGGAAGAGCTGCAATTTATCATCCGCCATGAGCTTATACACCTTAAGCGTGGGGATGTGTATATCAAGCTGCTTTGCGTATTGGCAAACGGCGTTCATTGGTTCAATCCGCTGATTTGGATAATGCGCAGAGAAGCGGCCATCGATATGGAATTATCCTGCGATGAGGGAGTTATCAAGGGTGCCGACATCGGCGTTAAAAAGGCTTATACCGAAACGCTTATGTCTTCTCTGCGCAGACAGAGCTCCAAAAGAAGCTCGCTTACTACTCAGTTTTACGGAGGTAAGGGCACTATGAAAAAGAGATTTACAAACATCCTAGGCAAGGGCGCAAAGAAAAACGGCATAGCGGTACTGATATGCGCAGTTATCCTTGCAACGCTTTTAGGCGTTTTGGTGGGATGTACGCAGAAGGCGTCCGACAATGAGGCTGACATAGAGAATTTTACTGATTCCCTGAACACCGCTGACGAACAAGCTGTGCCAATCGATAACGGAACATCAGAGCTTTCAGATGAAGAAATGAACCGCCTGATATCGGAATATCTGCGGTTCGAGATGTATACCGTTTACGGCTGTGTGAGCTTCGGAAGCAACGACCCGGATAACGGAGTTTGGATAGGCGACACTTTCGTTCAGGAAATCGAGCTTGACGGCTCATATCATCCGTCTATTGAGGAAGGTCTTACCACATGGCAGGAGTGGCTTGACTTCATCAACGGCATATTCACCGACGATACTGCCGAGAAGAAGCTTAATGACCTTACCGGCGAAGGGAAACGTTATAAGGACGTCAACGGCAGCCTGTATATATTGCCCTCCGGCGGCATGGGCTGGCCATACACCTCTCCAGTTCAGGCAGGATATAAGACAGACGGCAGCACCGGCATTATTGAATTCTGGCGGGAGGATATCGGTGAAGGCAGCGAGTGGTGGTATTATATAACCACCCTTGATATCAGGCTGACAGATTCCGGCTGGAGGATCCAGTCGGTTGAAGGACGTAATATCGATTCGATTGCGGATTATCCCGATGATTTCAAGCCGCTGCTGGATAAGCCTTATCAGGTAGACAAATCCGCCTACACCGTAAATCAGATTTACAGAAGACTTATGTATGATTATTATGAGGCCGTTAATATTCTCAGCTTCAACGCCTGCGAGAGTGCACACGTTATGAACGGCGTTGACCAGATAGGAAACCTGCGTGAAATAGAGGGCGAAACATATATTCCCATGGTGGAGAGCTACGATACGCCTGAGGAGATTAAGCAGCAGCTCAGCCTGGTGTTCACCAAGCAGAAATGCGATGAGCTCTATAAACGATTCTTTGAAGAAAACGACAACTTAAAAGTTATAGACGGCAGATTTTACTGCCCATGGGCGGACGTAGTGCGCATCCCATTCAAAACGCCATTTGAAAGCGCAGTGCAGATAAGCGACAGCGAAATTCTGGCTAAGACAGTGGTTGAGTATGATGACAAAACCGTCCCCTGTGAGATTACTTTTAAATATGAGGACGGCGAGTGGAAAATCGACAGGCTGGTTGAATATATCTCCGAAGAGGGCAGAGAGAGGTCTTATTAATACTAAAAGAAACATGGATAGATTGAGTATCAGGGCATGGCGGCATTGCGCTCCATGCCCTGATATTGTCATAAGGCAGCCACTTTTCACTTTATATGAGAATTAGTATTATGCATTCGCTCCAATCTTTTGCCATCATCCGAAATGCTATTGACTTATCTAAGTGTTATAGTTATACTAAGCTTATAATAGATGCGTATTTCCCGAAGACAGGATAAGGACGGTGAAAAAATGGAGCATAAGCTGAACCCAGAACAGCAGAAGGCTGTTGAATCGACTGAGGGCTTTGTGCGCGTGATTGCAGGGGCAGGCTCCGGCAAGACCCGCGCGCTGACACATCGCTTTGCATTTTTGGTCAACGAGCTGGGCATACTGCCGCAGAATATTCTGTGCGTGACCTTCACAAATAAGGCGGCGGGGGAGATGCGCCAGCGCATACACAACCTTATCGGCGATCAGGACACCGGCTATATCAACACCTTCCATGGCTTCTGTGTGTCTGTTTTGCAGGAGGACAGCTACGCCGTGCAGTACCCAAAAAGCTTTCTGGTGCTGGACAACAGCGACATCGACGCCATGCTGTCAATAATCTATGAGGAGCGGGGTCTGACGCTCAGGGATAAGACCTTTTCCGACGCCCGCAATATGATTGAGATTCAGAAGCTCTTTAAAAAGCCGGAGTATTATTTGGATATGCTCGACCTTTCATTGGATGCTCTTCATGATAAATATCTGGGCGCCACTTTGACTGACGATATCATATTCTACGGATATCTCTATCAGGAGAAAAAGTGCTTCGGGCTGGATTATAACGACCTTATTGTGTTCACACTGCACATCTTCTCAAAGAATGAGGATATACGCCTGAAATGGCAGAAACGCTTGGAATATATCATGATAGACGAATTTCAGGATATCGACAGTCTGCAATACAAGCTGATGGAGGTGCTCTGCGGCTATCACAAAAACCTGTTCATTGTGGGCGACCCCGACCAGACCATATACACTTGGCGCGGGGCGAATGTCAAGTATCTTCTGGATTTTGACAAGCGTTTTCCGAATGTCAAAACCATTATGATGCTACGAAATTACCGCTCCACCCCGCAGATTTTGGCGGCGTGCAACTCGCTCATAGACAAAAACCGTCACCGCATTGAAAAACAGCTGCTGCCCGTTCTGTCGGACGGCGACACGGTGATTTTCCACTCCGCACCAAGCACTGAATCAGAGGCGGAATGGATATCATCCAAAATAAAGGAACTGCACGAGGGCGGAACAGCCCTCCGCGATATAACGATTCTCTACCGTGCCCACTATGTTACAAGACCGGTGGAGGAGGCTTTGCTCAGGCAAAAGCTTTCGTACCGCATTTACAGCGGTGTGCCGTTCTTCGGCAGAGCGGAAATCAAGGATGCGCTCTGCTACCTGCGGATGGTAGTTTCGCAGGATGATTTATCTTTCAGGCGTATCGTCAACACACCGAAGCGGAATATCGGGCGCAGGCGGATGGCGTTTTTGGAGCAGTACGCTGCCGAGCATGGCATCACGCTGTATAACTCCTTGAAGCAGACCCTTGACAATGAAATATTCAAGGGGACAAAGGCAGAGCGGTTTGTTAGGATGATTGAGGATTTCTCCGCCGGATACGAAAACCGCCCGACCTCCGACCTGCTTTCCGCGATTCTTAACCAGAGCGGCTACGAGACTATGCTTCGCACCGAGGGCAGTCAGGAACGGCTGGATAATCTTGCAGAGCTTAAGCAGTCCATCCGCGAATATGAGGATACCTGCGGCGAGGAGGCAACGACCCTGCACTATCTTGCCCACGTGGCGCTTTTCACAAACAGTGACGCTGACGATGATTCGGATAAGGTAAGGCTTATGACAGTCCACGCCGCAAAGGGACTGGAATTTCCATATGTCTTTCTATGCGGCATGAACGAAGGCATATTTCCATCCCGGAAAACAAAAGACCTCAACGGCATGGAGGAGGAACGGCGGCTTGCATTTGTCGCCATGACCCGCGCCCAAAAGCGTCTGTACCTATCAAGCGCCGAGGGAAGAAATCACGACGGCTCGCCGCGATACCCTTCCCGCTTTGTACTGGATATCGACCCTAAGCTGCTTGAATACACCCAGCCGCTTTCGGAAGGGCTTATCGAGGATGCAAGGGACTATATCAGTTACAGCGAAAAGTATATGCCAGAGAGTCTGGAAAGTGAGCTTCTGCCGATCGGTGCACGCGTCCGTCACCAATATCTCGGCGAGGGGACTGTTTTGGATATAAGCACAGAAAAAGGCGCGTATCTTGTGCAGTTTGACGGCATGACTACGCCAAGGAATATTTCCTTCCGGGTCAAGCTTTCTGAACTTTAAAAAGGGGACACTACACCCAACCCAATAAATAAAAACGCAGAGCAAGTCTTTCGACCGCTCTGCGTTTTATTTTTGCCATGAGATGCTATTATATTTTTATCATTATATCCATCATAAAATTCTGCTCATCGTGAGAAGCCCTGGCATAGCCGTTATACTTCTCCGCGACCGAGGAAATCGACAGCAGCCCCAGACCCTCGCCGGTCTGCTTGGTGGAAAGATACCCGTTGGCGCTTTTGCGCGCTCTGCCGTCAAAGCTGTTTGTGGAGACGATATACAGGAAGTTGCCCTGCCTTACTTCCACCGACAGAGCAAAGCGGCGCTCTCCCTCCGGCACAGTGCCGCATCCGGCTATGGCGTTTTCCATAAGGTTGCCCATCAGGCTTGATATATCCAGCTCGGATACTGTCAAAGGCTCCGGAATGGATATCTGCCAGAGCGTCTTTATGCCCTGAGAGTCAGCCATGGTCTTATAGTAGTTAAACAAAGCGTTAAGGGCGGCGTTGGAACAGTAATTGACCGATGCTTCGGCGTCCATACGCTGTTCATATTCCCTGAGATAGGATTTAAGACCGCTTAAATCATCCTTTTCCGCCATGGAGGTGAGGATGTGGACGGACTGCCTGAAATCGTGCCGCAGCAGTCTTGTCTGCTTTATATGGTTCTGTATGGTCTGATACTGCTCTGCCTGCATTTCAAGAAGGCGTGAGTGCTGGATAAGCTCCGTATGCTTAAGCATGAAGTTGGCGATGTGATAGAAAATAACGTGCAGAAGCACAAATAACAGCAGCATGACCGCTTCCAAAGCCAAGAATGACGGGAAGATTCTGCCTACAAAAAGCATTGGATAGGAGTATGGAATCATTAAGAAATTCAGCAGAAACAGAATACAGTGCACAGCCATAAGGGAATACCACACTCCGGTGTCGGAAAGCTTTTCTACAAGCTTGGAGTACGCTTTTGTGCAGGGTACTGCAAACACAGCCAGAAATACACAGCACATTGCCAGCTGGAACAGCGCCGCCTCTATGGAAAAATTCGCCGAGCCGGAATCGGGGTGGAGCCACGCGTCGAAGGCATAGGCGAACTGGGCAGGGAATGTCATTAAGGTGCATACGCCCAGAAATATCGACAGCGAACAGGAAAGACCTGCGCGCACACTGCGGCGGTAGAACAGGAATAACAGCGCCAATGAGGGTATCAGAATAATATTCATATCCAGCTTCCAGATAAGGCACGCTCCGGCAGATAGTGCGGCATAGGGTGCAAAAATGGCAAGACAGTATATAACCGTCTTTTTAAGTGAGAAGCGCAGGCGGCTTTTCATCGGCATATAGCACAGCACTGCGGCTGGAATCAGGATAATGAACTGGGGCAGCAGAGTAAGGTAGGCTTTTGTATATTCGCTCATTTTTCGTTTCTCCCCATGTTCTGACGGCGGCGGATGGTTTCAAAGCTGCGGTTCATGACCGCCTGTTCCACAAGCCTTGCTTCCTTGACGCGCATAGGCAGGGCGGCGCCGCCCTCCATTATACAGCAGCCATCCTCAAAGGAGACTATATGCCCAACGTTCAGTATTATTCCGCGGTTGGCAAGGAAGAACCTATCATCCTCGCCGGTGCGGGCTAAGAACTCTGCGGCGGTCATCCTTTGACGCATTACTGTTCCGTCTGTAAGGGTGATATTGAGATAGTGCCCGTCGGTGACAGCGTAGACTATATCCTTAAGAAATACCTGATGCGTTTTGCGCTCGCTGACAAGTTCCATATATCTGTAGCTGGCGGGGATAAGCCTTGCCGCGTCGTCGAGCACCTGTTCCAAGCGCTCCTGACTGATGGGCTTGGATATGTAATCAAAGGCGTGACAGCTGAAAGCCTCCGGCATGAAATCAGGGCTGGAGGTCAGAAAGACAAGAAGACATTCCGGGTCTGCCTCCCTCAGAGACCTTGCAACTGTGACTCCATCAATGTCAGGCATATATACATCAAGGAAGACTATGGAAAATCTACGGGGGGGGGTAGCATTAATGGCTGATATGAACTCATTTCCGCCCGAAAAAGAGGATAGCTCAATATGTAAATCTCTGCTTTTGCTGTACTGTTGGCAGAGCGACTCCATTTCCCCAAGAAACAACTTTTCATCATCCACAAGCGCAATTTTCAACTTTGAAGTCCTCCTTCAAAACAGCATTTTTAATAGTATAACACAAATCCATGGATTTTGCCATACATCTTTAAGACGTTCCTGCCAGAAAGTGCGACATTCCTGCCAAAGAGCTGGATTTTTCAACTCAATTTTGCTATGATAGGTATATAAGAGCAGACATATTGACTGAATTTTATAATCATGTTGAAAGGATGAAGATTGTGGAAAAGGAATTTTATACACCTTCGGAAATGGAAATTGTTTCTTTTGAGGCGGAGGACGTTATTACTACCAGCGGTATCATTGATGGCGATGAAGATTAGTGACCTTAGCAATTCAAGTACCAATATTATATCGATAATGGAAAGGCAGTAGGAAAATGCTTAAATATGAAGCACCTGAAATAGAAATCATTTTATTCAAAAATGAAGATGTTATTATTACCAGTGGTGAACTTATCGAAGATGGCGATGAAGATTAGTGACATTGGCAATTCAAGCACCAATATTATATCGATAATGGAAAGGCAGTAAGAAAATGCTTAAATATGAAACACCCGAAATAGAAATCATTTTATTCAAAGATGAAGATGTTATTACTACCAGTGGCGAACTTATCGAAGACTTCGAAATAGATTAGCGGTTTTGGAAATTATCACTCATATATTGCTATAATTGTAGAAAGAAGTGAAAAAATGATAAAATATGAAGCACCCAAAATGGAAATAGTAACATTTGAAGCTGAGGATGTTATTGTTACCAGCGTCGGTGATTATGAAGACGGAGACACAGACTAATAACCTTAGAAATTCAAGTACCAATATTATATTGGATATCAGAAAGATGGTGTAAAAATGCTACAATATGAAGCTCCTGAAATGGAAATAGTTTCTTTCAACACCGAGGATGTTATTACTAGCAGCGGCATTGGTGGCGAAATCGGCGGCGTTGACGAGGGATTTGACGACTGATAAATGTAATTATTCTTTGCAATCAAACAACCAAATCGCGGCAGGCAGTAAATTAGCTTGCCGCGATTATTAAGAAAATCGGTGACAAAATATGAACTATACAAGCTGCTGTAAAATTGCCGGAAAGGTGATAAAAATATCTTCGCTGCACAAAGAGGTACACAGCCTTTGCGGTGAATATTCTACGACAGAATCCCCTGATTTTACAGTTAGTATATTCCCGGAAGACATCTCCTTCGAGCGTGAAAAATCCGCGCGTGAGGATATGTTGGAAGGTCATGAGATACGCCATTTTCAGGACGCGTATCTTGAAACGCTGGCAGTATACCGCAAAATCGCGGTTAAGCTTTTAGATGATGATATACTGCTCTTCCACGGCTCAGCCATTGCCGTTGACGGCGTGGGGTATCTCTTCACTGCCAAAAGCGGCACCGGCAAAAGCACCCACACAAGGCTCTGGCGGGAGATGCTCGGCGAGCGGGCGGTCATGGTCAACGACGATAAGCCCCTGCTTAGAATCTCGGACGGCGAAGTCACCGTTTACGGAACTCCTTGGGACGGCAAGCACCGTTTAAGCACAAATATCGCCGTACCGCTGAAAGCTATATGTATTTTGGAACGTGGTGAGCAGAACCGTATCACTCCCATAACCAAGCGCGAAGCCCTGCCTATGCTTATTCAGCAGAGCTATCGCCCGAATGACGCCGTTTCCATGACAAAAACTGTCACGCTGGTGGATGGGCTGGGTACGTCGGTCGCTTTATATCGTCTGCAATGTAACATGGAACCGCAGGCGGCGGAGATATCATATAAAGCCATGTCAGAAAGGAAAGATAAGGAATGAAGCTGAAAGAAGGATTCATAACCATGCAGTCCGACGGCGAACAGATAATGGTTTCGGTCGGCGATACCAAATTTGCGGGACTTGTTCGCTCCAACAAGACCGCCGCATTCATAGTGGACTGCCTGAAATCGGAGACCACCAAGGATGCAATAGTTGAAGCCATGGCGGAAAAGTATGATGCTCCCAAGGATATCCTTGCTAAGGATGTCGAAGGTATCATTGCAAAACTGCGTTCAATCGGTGCGCTGGATGAATAACAGCATAACATATGAGCAGTATCTTGCCGAAAACGGCTCCCTGACCTATACCTTCAAAGGCTGCAGCATGAACCCGATGTTGAAGCAGGGCAGGGATTTGTTTACGGTGAAAGCCAAGACCGCCGAGCGCTGCCGAAAATATGATGTGGTTCTTTACCGCAGACCTCCGAACAGGTTTGTGCTGCACAGAATCGTCAAGGTCAGGGAGAAGGATTATGTTATCATCGGCGACAACTGCATAAAAAAGGAATACGGAATTACGGATGAGGATATAATCGGTATCCTTACCGGATTTGTCCGCAAGGGTAAGGATTATTCCGTTTCTGACCCGAGGTATCGTTTATATGTGCATATATGGTGCGATTTTTTGTGCCTGCGCATAGGATTGCTTCGGCTTCGCGCGCTGGCGGGACGAATCAAAAGAAAGCTGAAAGGGTGAACCTGGGATGAGAAGCTGTGAGAAGCAAATAATCTATCTGATAAGCTGCTCCCTTAACGATACCGTGCCGGAAGCGGCTGTCATTGATGATATTGACTTGGAGGCTCTGTTTCGCTTGGCAAACGCTCATACCCTGGCGGCTATTACCTGCATGGGTCTTGAAAAGGGCAGAGCCTTTGATTCCGCTCCCGAAGATACAGCGAAAAAGTGGAAGGAAGCCAAGGACAAAGCCATCCGCAAAATAATGCTGATGGATGCCGAGTGCCGGAAAATCACTGAATATATGAAATCGGAGCATATCTGGTATATGCCGCTTAAAGGGATGGTTTTAAAGGATATCTACCCGCGGTATGGTATGCGTCAGATGGCTGATTATGATATATTGTACGATTCATCCGCTCAGTCCAAGCTGCAGACGTTTATGACCGGACGCGGCTATCAGGGAAAAGGCTTTGAAACCGGCGTGCATGATGCATATTATAAGCCGCCGGTATATAATTTCGAGCTTCACAGGGCGCTTTTTGGGGAGAGTCACGGCGCTGTTCTGGACGAATACTATAAAAACGTCAGCGAAAAGCTGTTGTCGGACGATGGCGTGTGCTATCGTTTCAGCGACGAGGATTTCTATATTTATATGACCGCCCATGCCTATAAGCATTTTTCCAATTCAGGCACCGGGCTTCGTACACTTGTTGATTTCTATGTCTATAACCTGAAAAAGGGCGGCGCTATGAATCGGGAGTACCTGCAATCCGAACTGGAATCGCTGGGCATAGCGGACTATGAGCGCGAAAGCCGTCTGCTTGCGGACAAGCTTTTCGCAGTACCGAAGCCGGATATTCTGGATAGCCTGACCGAGGATGAAACAGCACTGCTCGAATATTATCTTGGAAGCGGGACATACGGAACCATCTCAAACCTTGTATCCAAGAAAATGACCGAGATTCAGGGCGACGGTAAGCCAATCAGCGGCAGAACTAAGCTGAAATACATTTTATCAAGGCTGTTTCCGGGAAGACAGTGGTGCAAGGAAAACTATCCCTTCTTCTATAAATACCCAGTGTTCCTTCCTGCTTTGTGGATATACAGGATTTTCCGGGGACTTGTGAAAAGAAGAAAGCATATCGCCGGTGAAATCAAAGCCGTTAAAAGGTCAAAAATGTAGATGGAATGCGGCTATAAACAAATATATAACAAGCGGCAGAGTGATACTAATTTTCGTCTAAAGTGAATAGGGGTTGCTCGGGCAACCCGCATAAAAAACAGGCACAAAACCGTTGTACGATGGGTTTTGCGCCCGCTTTTCGGAACAATTTTAGGCAAAAATTGGTATAAAACCTCTGCTCATGATAGTACTCCTTCATAAGAACTGCGGGCAAGCAATAATATGCTTGCCCGCAGTTCTGTTATTGCAGATATGTGCTTCCAGTCACAGATAGATTTTATCCGCCTCATACTGCCGCATCTTTTCGTAGTACTTCGCCTGAGCGTCCCAGAGCTCGGCGTATCTTCCATCCGCAGCAATGAGCTGTTCGTGGTCGCCATGCTCGATGATCCCGCCGTCCTCGAACACTAAGATTTCCTTGCAGAATCGGCAGCTTGAAAGCCGGTGGGAGATGTATATCGCGGTGCGGTCGCCGACAATCTCGTCGAATTTCTGATATATTTCGGCCTCGGCAATGGGGTCAAGGCTTGCCGTTGGCTCGTCGAGGACTATGAATGGAGCGTCCTTGTAAAGCGCCCTTGCAATGGCTATCTTCTGGCGCTCACCGCCCGAAACTATTATTCCTTCCTCGTCAAAATCCTTGCCCAGCCATGTTTCTATGCCGTCCGGGAGCTCCTTTAAGCGCTCCCCGAAGCCCGCGTCCTCAAGACACTTTATCGCCTTGGCCTCGTCCACCTCGCAGGAGCCTGCAATGTTCTGACCGAGCTTGTGCGCCATCAGCCAGAAGTCCTGAAATACTACAGAGAATATGGCTATGTACTCATCGTAGCGGTACTTGCGGATATCCACGCCGTTCAGAAGTATTTCGCCTTCCTGCGGGTCATATAGTCTGCACAGAAGCTTTATAAACGTTGACTTGCCCGAGCCGTTCTCGCCGACTACCGCTAACTTTGTGCCAACCTCGAACTTAACGGATACGTGCCGCAGCGCCCATCTTTCCGAATTGGGGTACTTAAAGCTGACATCCTTAAACTCGACGTTATACTTTCTGTCTCTGCGCTTTTCGGTCGTAAGGCTGCCCTGATACATCTTGCTGGGGATATCTAAGAATTCAAAATTGTCCTTTAAGAACTTTGCGTTCACCCTGAAATTGTTTAAAAGGGTAATTGTCTGTGTAAAACCGGAAATGAATTTGGATGCTGCGCCGACGTACTGTGTGACCTCGCCGAGCCCGAACGCCCCGCCCAGCGCTTTCAGACAGACGAACAGGTATATGACGCAGGTGAGCAGCTTTTCGCCGAAGGCCGAGAAGATAGAAGCTGCGCCCTGCTTGCCCTTGTAAAGCTTATCGCATGGGCCGCCTACGTGCCAGGTATCATCCTTCCAGAAGTAGTGCTTTCTTACGTTGTTCTGCTCATACATTCTGTAATCTGCCATGCTTTCGGGGCTGCCGTTTATAAATCCGAAATGCCCAAAAAGCCTGTTTCCAAACCTTGCATTTTCGCTGATGTCTGCCTGCCATTCAATTTCCTTGGCGTTTACGATAGGGCTTATAGCAGACGTAAGAACAATCAACACAAAGAATCCAAGCACAGCTAAGGGGCTGTTCATAAAGGCAAGGGGACTGTTCGCAGGAACCTTGTGAATCAAAAGTCCTGCCGACATAGCAATCGCACCTATAAAGTTGAAGAAGTTTGAAACAAGCCCTTCAAAGGTCCATTGTATGCGGCTGAAGCCCCAGCCCGCCCAGTTTGCGTTCTGGTTTATCTGATCCTTTAAATCGCGTACTCGCTGGTCTTCAACGTCACAGTAGTCCATCGACATGAACTTTTCGTCTTCGATTCTGTGGACATTCAGCCAGAAAAGCGAGGATTTGACCTCGTAAGCGTGATACATAACTCCGTTTATCAGCGCGAAAACCGCTGCCGAAATGATTTGGAACAGCGCCCAGAATATTAAGCTTTCAACTCTGCGCTCGCCCGCAAGCTCGTTTATAAGCCTTGCCATAACAAACAGCGAAACATAGCCGAATGCCGAGCCCAAGAACGACTTAGCTATAACATAGGGGAACATCAGCCTGTTTTTGGAATTTAAAAGCTTTATGGCGCGTATGTTTATATCCCAAGCTTCCCGCCATGAGAGCTTATCCGATTTGTTTGCCATTTATACCGCCTCCTTGTCCACAGAATAATCTTCCTGATAATACCGCGACTGTATTTCAAACAGACGTGCGTATTCCTTGCCGAGTGCCAAAAGGCTGTCGTGGGTGCCTTCCTCCGCAATTTTGCCGTCCTTTAAATAAAGAACTCTGTCGCAGAAGCGGGTGGAGGCAAGCCGGTGGGAGATAAATACCGAGGTCTTGCCCGCCGCCATTTCGTTGTATTTTTTATACATATTGCTTTCGGCAATGGGGTCGAGAGCCGCTGTTGGTTCGTCTAAAACCAGCACAGCGCCGTTTTTGTAGAGCGCTCTTGCAAGCATTAAACGCTGGGTCTGCCCGCCGGAAAGAACAACGCCGTCGAGATAAACCTCCCTGCCAAGGTGGGTGTCAAGCCCCTGCGGAAGCTCGCTTACAGCATTCATAAGCCCTGCCTTTTCTATGCAGTCCTTAACCCTTTCAAGGTCGATATCGGTCGCCGACTGCGCAACCGTTTCCGCAACGGTAACGTCAAATATGTTAAAGTCCTGAAATACAGTTGAAAACAGCCTGTAGTATTCGGTGCGGTTGAATTTGCGGATGTCTATGCCGTTCAGCAGTACCCGCCCCTCATCTGGGTCTAAAAGCCCGGTCATAAGCCGTATAAGGGTGGTCTTGCCGGCTCCGTTCAGACCGACTATAGCAATCTTTTCACCCGGCTTTATGGTAAGGCTTAAGTTGTCTATAATCTTTTTATCCGATTCGGGATAGGTGTAGCTGACATTCTCGAGCTTTATCTCATAGGTGTAATCCTTCGGAATCGGAGTGCCATCATTCAAATTGAAAGGCTCGTCATAGTTTAAAAATTCAAGTATGCAGGAGATATCCAGACACTTGTTTTTCATGTCGAGGAAGTTGTTTAGCAAGCCGCTGAACTGGCCGTTGAAGGAATTCACCGCCGAGAAGTAAAGCATGAATTCCGCCGCGCTCATGCCGTTTTCTATGCTCATCTTCAAAAGGATGAATATGATAGCGCCGGAGCGCAGAAATTCAAGAACAAGGCTTGACAGAGTTCCGATAAGGTAGAATTTATGCTCGCGCGCGGAATAAGCCTGCTTTGCCGCAAAAGCCTTGTCGGTAAGGCGGTTTATCCAGCTTTTAAGCCCGAAAAGGCGGATATCCTTCGCCGCTGAAAGCCTGCTTGGCAGACCCGTAAGATACCAAGCCTGGCGGTCGATATGCGAAAGCTCCTCGCGGTGGCGGTAGTTGTACTTGTAGACGTATGATGATACCGCGAAATCGATCACGCTTATGATGATGGTTACCGCAAACACAATCGGGTTGACATATGTAAGCATAGCCGAGAAGAATATAAGCATAACAAATGAAACCGCAAGGTTCTGAAGCGTGTTCCATATGCCTTCAACGGGTCCGGAATTATTGCTGCAAGCCGAAAAAGCCTTTTGTCCTGCACGGGCAAATTCATTATCAAGACTGTGACAGTATGAAGTCTCTGCAAGCTTATCGGATAGTTTCTCTATAACGCGGCTTCGCAGCTCAACCTGATATGCCATCTTTAAGCCGTTTGCCCCTGTTCCTCTGCCGATATATGCTATCGCCGCGTCGGAGATAAAGCATCCGCCTATAAAGAATGCTGCGGTCAGAAGCAGCTCACCTACGGTGCTGTGAGCTTCGAGCTTAGATAGTATCATCGGGGACATATAGAACCCGAAAATCGCGCTCGAAACGTTGAACAGGATCTGAAATACCAGCAGTACCGGAACCTCTCGGCGGTACTTAAACGCCGTGGAAAAGATGTACCCAAGGCATTTAAGTATGCCATACTTAGGCTTTTCGCGCTCTTTTTCCTTTTTGTCTTTTTTCGACATTTTCTCAACTCCTCAATTTCTCCCTAAGGGATTATATCAGGTTTCCCTTGGCATGATAATATCAAAAAAATCCCCGAATGTGTCGGCTCGGGGACGAATTGTTATTCTCAGGGGACGAATTGCATATTACGCGGGATCATTCAGGCTGTTCTTCTGCTTCTGTGCATGGCAGAAGAACCTCGGTAGTAAAAGCGCCGTCCTCGGAGTTTCTTGAAATATATCCGCCCAGCTTTTTTACTGTAGCGTCGATTCTTCCCAAGCCAAGCCCATGTTCGCCGCCCTTTGTGCTCTTGAATATCTCTCCCACCTTAGAAAGCTTGCCATTGGAGGTGAAATTCAGGAAGGATATGTAAAGTTGGCTGCCCTTTACGTCCATATACACCCTTATAATCCGCTTATCCTCCGGCAAATCAAGGCTTGCTTCTATGGCGTTGTCGAACAGGTTTCCGATAATCGTGCAGAGGTCAACGGCAGAAATTGTCACAAGCACCGGGATATGCGCATCCGCCTCAACCTTGATTTTGCGGTCGGCAGCAAGCGCTATCTTGGAGTTGAGGATAGCGTCCGTCATCGGGTTGCCGGTCTTTATGACGGTATCGACGGTGTATAAGTCGGTTTCAAGCTCGTTAAGGTACTTTGCTATCGAAGCAAGGTCGCCCCTGTCGGTATAGGATTTCAGCACCTGAATGTGGTTGCGGTAGTCGTGCCGCCAGCCGCGCATCTTTCGGTACATATTGTCGACCTCTAAAAAATGCGTCTTCAAAAGCTCCTGCTGGTAGGCTTCTATTTTGCGGTTTGCCTTCTTACCAAGCATATTCACACCTACTTTTTCATCGAGATTATCGCGCGGTTTACAGCTTCATATCCTCCGCGCGGCAGGGGAACGGTCGCGCCGCCCTTAAGATATATTTCGGATTTCGTCACCCTTGATATGTAGCCGAGGTTCACAATGTATGAGCGGCTTATCCGCAGGAATCGCCCGTCAAGCTCGCGCTCGATTTCCTTTAATGTGCGCTTAAGGGTGTAGTCCCTGCCGGCGTGGACGGTTATGTAGTTTTTGATGACCTCGATATACCGAATCTCGTAAATCGGCACCAAGGCAGTCTCGTCAGCGGTCTCGAACAAAAGCTTTTTGCCGTCGTCCGCGATTTTCTCGATGGCTCTGTCCAAAACCTTATACAGCTTTTCGGCGCTGACCGGCTTTAAAAGATAATGCAGCGCCGCAACATCGTACCCCTCAGCGATATACTCACTGTATCCGGTTATGAAGACTATCTGCAAAAGCTTGTTTTCCGAGCGCAGCTTTTTTGCAAGTTCAACTCCGTTCATGCCGGGCATCTCGATATCAAGAAGGAGTATCTGGGCACTTCCTTGGTCGGAGAACAAAAACGCTTCCGCGCAAGGATATTCAGACAGGGCGATATCCCTGCCGGTGCTTTGCGCCCAGCCGCCCACAAGGGCTTTTACATATTCCCGCTCGGATTCGTTGTCGTCGCAGAGGCTGACGTTAATAGGCATATGCAGATTCCTTCTTTCGGTTTGATGAAAACAGTATACCATAGCAAATGCGGGAAATCAAGATGTGAAATTGGCAGATGCTGAAAGGGCAATGATATATTTCATATTGCAATCTATGGATTTTCATGCCCGGAGAAAAAGAGCGGGCACAGGGGATTTTAAGCTCTCCTGTGTCCGCTTGAATATCTGAAAATTATATTTTGTGATGTTTGCGATATGTTCAGTCATTCAAATACCTTTTCAGTATCCTTGCAACCTCGTCAATATCGATTGGCTTTGCAACGTGGGCGTTCATGCCATGGCTCAGGCATTTCTGGATATCGTCGGAGTAAGCGTCTGCAGTCATGGCGATAATCGGCAGACCGGCGTCCGGGCGGTCCATTGCGCGGATAGCGTCGGTAGCCTCGTATCCGTCCATGATCGGCATTCTTATATCCATCAGGATGGCGTCATAGCAGCCCGGCTCGGAGCTTTGGAACAAATCGGTGCAGACCTCGCCGTTTTCTGCCCAGTCCAATTCAAGCCCAAGGTCGCGCAGAAGCTCGTTTGCAATCTCCCAGTTGAGCTCGTTGTCCTCCGCAACAAGGATGCGCTTGTTTGAGAATGTAAGCTTATCCTCCTCTGCGGCGGGCTTATCATCCTCAGCGCCCATATATGGCTTTAAGCCATAGAACAGTGTTGATCGGAAGAGCGGCTTCATAAGGAATCCGCTGATTCCGGCGGCTCGGGCTTCATCCTCGATTTCCGTCCAGTCATATGCAGACATCAGCAGGATGGGCACATCGTTGCCCAACTGCCGCCTGAGCTCACGCGCGGTCTGAATGCCGTCCATATCCGGAAGCTTCCAGTCCAGAAGTATTACGTGATAGTCGTTGTGCTGCTTGTGGTGGCGGGTTGCCATCTTCACGGCATCTTCACCGTCAAGTACCCATTCCGCACGTATTCCGATTGAGCGCAGAGAATCGACCGTGCTCTCGCAGAGCTGCTGGTCATCGTCCACAACAAGCATTACCCAGTCGGGCAGAACCATGTCCTCAACGCGTTCCTCAGCCTTCATAAGGTCGAGGACGACCTTGAACTCGGTGCCCGCACCCTGCTGGCTTTCTACCGTGATTTCACCTTTCATGGCGTCAACTATGTATTTAGTGATTGCCATGCCCAAACCGGTGCCCTCGGTGCGGTGGATGCGCTTGTTATCCTCACGGGCGAAGGACTCAAATATGTGCTGGCGGAATTCTTCCGACATTCCTATACCAGTATCCTTGACTTGAATAAGTATGCGGACATATTCCTCGCCCCTCGGCGAAGGCTCCTCGTGCAGTGATACATCAATCGAACCGTTCTCCGGCGTGAACTTGATGGCGTTGGAAAGCAGATTCAGAAGCACCTGATTCAATCTGACGCTGTCGCAGTGAACATTCTCGGATAGGATGTTGAAGATGGATATGTTGAACTTCTGGTGCTTTGCCTTGACCTGCGGCTGAACTATGTTCACCATGCTCTCCATAACGTCGCGCAGGGATACAAGCTCCTCGTTTAAGGTCATCTTGCCGCTTTCTATTTTTGACATATCTAAAACGTCGTTTATAAGACCCAGCAGGTGACGGCTGGACATTGTTATCTTCCTAAGGCAATTCTGCACCTGAACAGGGTCATCCATATGAGCGGTTGCTATAGCGGTCATGCCCACAATGGCGTTCATGGGCGTGCGGATATCGTGGCTCATATTGGATAGGAATTCGCTCTTTGATTTGCTGGCGATTTCAGCCTCCTGCCGTGCTTCCTCGGCTTCCTGCCTTGCCTGCTCCAGCTCTTTTACCTGCGCACGGTTCATGGTGAAATATCTAAGGAACATGGCTATAAGTGTAAGCAGGATGACTGCGCATACCGCTGCAGAAGCGGTCATGAAGCGCGCTCCCAGGGTTTTGACCGATTCGTTCAGTGAACCATACGGCATAAGCGTTACCAGATACCACACACTGTTGGGCAGGCTGGAAGCATACATATGCTGGCGAACGCCGCTTATCTGAACCATGGTGGAGTAATCGCTGCCGGCCTGCATGGCGGCTTCAAACTCGGTTATGAATTCCTCCGGCGTTTGACCGTTGGTCTCCTCATACACTGCACGGACGCGGTCGAAATAATTGTCCCTCACTGCGGCGGAGTTGCGCACAACGAAGGTTCCGTCCTTACGGATAACAAGTGAGTAAACCAAGGAGTCTTCCTCTTCTAATGAGAGTATGTCCGAAAGGTAGCTGATTGGCAGCTCGCCGATCATGGCAATGCAGTCCTCCATGCCCGGAATGCTGAGTCTGACGGGCGCGCACATCAGAACAACCTGCTCGCCTTTGTCGTTATAGCCTACCGAGACGCGGCTTTCTCCTCTTTTTAGTGTTTCCAAGAACGTTGCCGGTCCTGAATACTGGAGCGAATTACCGTAAATAGTCTCTAAATTCCCCTCGCTGTCGCACCAGCTTACCGATTCATAATCGCGGCTGTGACCGTAGTAGGTCATCCACTTTAAATATTCTTCCTTGTTGCTTTCGCACATCGGTGGGATATTTTCGGCAAAGGTCGTCATCGGGGTGAGGCATTGTTCACTTATAGCGTCAAAATGCTTGGAAATACGGTTGTTGATGTTGGACATATATATGTTGCCCAGCTGCGTTACAGCCTGTTCGTTTTGATAGCCCAGATAAGCTCCCAGCGCCACAAAAGCCAGGATGCACACAATACACACGCCGACCAGACTGCTGGCCAGAAAATGTTTTATCTTATCCTTCATTTTTCAGTTTCCCTCCTGAAAAAGTTTATATCTGTAAGGCTTCTTTCAATACTGCCATTAAATTAGGTATGTCAATTGGTTTGGCGATATGGCCGTTCAGCCCGGCGTCCAGCGCCTTCTGGCGATCCTCCTCAAAGGCGTTGGCGGTCATAGCATAAATCGGTATATTCGACTTCGCCTTGTCATTGAGCTCGCGGATACGGCGGGTTGCTTCGTAGCCGTCCATCTGCGGCATCTGTATATCCATAAGGATTATATCGTAGCGGTCAGCGTCTGCCGCTTTGACCTTTTCAACAGCAACCGTTCCGTCGTCGGCCACATCGACCGAGAAGCCCTGCTCTTCAAGAATGGTAGCCGCAATCTCCTGATTCAGCTCGTTGTCCTCAACAAGAAGAATCTTTTTTCCTGCGAAGGTTTCATCGGGCAGTTCTTCCGGGACTTCTGCCTCCTTTTCTTCCTCGAAGGGCTTCAAAAGAACCTCCCGCAGTTCGGACATGAACAGCGGCTTTGAGCAGAACGCCGTAACCCCGGCCTCACGCGCTTCCTCTTCGATATCCGTCCAGTCATATGCGGTCAGTATAATTATCGGCTTTGAGTCGCCGATAATGGCACGTATGCGCCGGACTGTTTCGATTCCGTTCATATCCGGCATTATCCAGTCGATTATGTAGGCGCTGAATTCATCGTCGTTTTCAATGGCAAGCTGAGTGCGCAGTATGGCTTCCTTGCCGGAGGTCGTCCATTCCGCTCTCATGCCGATTTTAGTCAGCATACGGGTAACGCTTGCACAGGTGTTGAAATCATCATCTGCAACAAGAGCGTGCAGTCCGGCAAGCCTGGGTATATGTTCACAGTACTGTGGGTTTCCGCTGATGCGGAATTTCAGGCAGACCGTGAATTCCGAGCCCTTGCCGATTTCGCTTTCAACCGAAATGCTTCCGCCCATCATGTCAACAATATTCTTGGTGATAGCCATGCCTAAGCCCGCACCCTGAATACCGCTTACGGTTGAGGTCTGTTCGCGGGTGAAAGCCTCGAAGATGTGCTTTTGAAACTCACGGCTCATGCCTATTCCGGAATCCTTTACCCGGAACATATAGCTGGCGTATCCTTCGGGAGCGTCGTCTTTTTCAATCACCCTTATGCTCAGTGTGCCGCCCGGCTTTGTAAACTTAACGGCATTGCTTATAAGGTTCAAAAGGATCTGATTAAGCCTCAGCTTGTCGCACAGTATATCCTCGTGCACGACATCGACGGTATCGATGTAAAGCTCAAGCTGTTTTGCGTGGACATTTGCCTGAATGATGGTTCTAAGGTCGTGCAGAACATCCGGCAGGTGAGTTTCCCTTTCGTCCAGCTTGACCTTTCCGCTCTCTATCCTCGACATATCCAGAACATCATTTATAAGCGAGAGCAGGTGTTCGCTCGATACCGATATCTTTCCGAGATAATCGGCGACCTGCTTTTTATTGTCGATATGTGCAGCGGCGAGTGCGGTAAATCCGATAATAGCATTCATCGGCGTGCGGATGTCATGGGACATACTGTTTAAGAAGGTGGTTTTGGCTCTGTTAGCGTGTTCGGCGGCTGCCAAAGCGTCCTGCAGAACCTTTCTTCTTTCCTCCTCGGCACTGACCTCGGCGTCGGCATTGCGGATGCCAAGAATCAGGTGGTGCCTGTCTTCCCCTGCGATTACGAACTTCGCCTGGAAGTTATGAACCTCGCCGTCTATTACAGAGCGGAAGGGGATGATCAGGGTATCAGTGTCCTTAAGTGCAGCTTCGAGCGCCGGTGCGGACACCTTTTCACGGAAATCCTCCCTTTCATCAAGGGGGACATATTTATCTATAATCCACGACCAAGTCAGGTCGTATTGGTTGACATTCCTGTGTTCCTCCTCAACCATTTCCCCGCGTGACTTGAATGGGATGGATGTGTTCTTAGCCAAATTGACCTGAGTGATTTCGGTATAATCCCGGCTTAAAGCCTTAACTATGTCCATCTGCTCAAGCTTGATTTTATTCTCTCTTTCCTCGGACACGTCCATAAAGCTTACTGCAGCGTGATTGTCGTCAGCGCCTCGGTTTACTTCAAAGCGCAGCCAGCGCATACCGCCCGCCGTAAGCTCCCGAACTACAAGAGAGTAGCGGGTTTCCTTCTGAAGCCGCATCTGCATGGTGCTGATTCGGCTTGCATGGAAAAGCTTCTCTTGATCGTCCTTATGGATAAAGTTTTCGATATAATCATCAAACCGCTCCCAGCGGTTGTCGGAGCTGTACCGTTCGTCAAAGAAGCTTTCGCGGTTAAAAACGGAATAGGTGCCGGATGAAAACTCAACATAATAGGTAGATACAAACACATGGCTGTAAGCATCAAAGAATCCTATGGAGCGTTCTATCTGCTTTTTCATATGCTCTGTCTCTACGCCGACCTTGTGGCGTGTGACGCAGAACTTTCCGCCAGTCAGCATACAGAAATCCGCCTCGACGAACCCATCGTAGAGGGAATCGTAATACACCACCGAGGGATTGTCCGAGCAATCCGCAATCGGGCAGTGAGCGCATGGCGTATCACGTTTCATGACCGCCTTATAGCATATATCGCCCACCTGAATTCCCGGATAAAGCCCCTCCACAGCCTTGTCAAACTCGACAAGGCGAAAATTCCGGTCTATGATATAGATATTATTTTCGTAATTGATTTTCATTCGTCAGTCACCCAACCTTTTCACCGGACATACTTCCCAAAATACACATCTATTATAATCTTTGAGTGTCGCGTTGTCAACACTTTTCAACAGGGAATAAGTATATGACGCTAGCGTGCGGGATATCAAAAAGATTTTGTTTAATATGCAAATCCCCCTTGACAATCGAAAAAGTTTGTGCTATAATTCGCTACATCAAACCGTTGAAGCGGAGATAACGGCAATCATGCCTTTACAGAGAGCCTGCGTTGGTGAAAGTCAGGCAAGAAACAAGTTGTCAAATGGACCGCTGAGGGCGCAGTCAAATGTGAAGTGATCATCATTGCGATAATCACATTATCACAAAGTATTCTGCGACGTTGAAGGCAGACGTTATCTGCCGGGGATATGTTAGTATCCTGCTAAGGGCATGGTATAATTTATATGCCATGAATCAAGGTGGCACCGCGGATAGCGTTGCGTTGCAGAGCAATGTGATTTTATTCGTCCTTGACAGAGTGATTTTCTGTCAGGGGCGTTTTGTTTTATCTTTACTCCTTTGGCAGATGCCAGAGGAGTATTTTTATTTGGAGGTAATGAATATGGAGATTTTGCCGAACCTAAATGACGTCAAAAAAATCGCATCCGCCGGAAAATATGATGTTCTGCCGCTGAGCTGTGAGATTTTATCCGACTTCACAACGCCGATTGAAACGATGAGGATACTTAAAAACGTGTCCACCCACTGCTATATGCTCGAATCCGCACAGGCGAACGAAACCTGGGGAAGATATACCTTTTTAGGCTTCGACCCAAAGCTTGAAATCACCTGCATCGACGGCGAAATGAAGGCGGGGAATTTCAAGGTAAAAACTGATAATCCGTCCGACTATCTGCGCCAGATTCTCGCCGATTACAAAAGCCCGAGGTTTGATTATCTTCCGCCGTTTACAGGCGGGCTTGTCGGATATTTCTCATATGATTACCTCGGCTACAGCGAGCCGACGGTCAAATGCGATGTCGAGGATACCGAGGATTTCAAGGACGTTGACTTGATGCTGTTTGACAAGGTTATTGTATTCGATAATCTGAAACAGAAAATCATTTTAATAGTAAATATGCCGCTTGACGATGTTGAGGTCGGCTACAACAAGGCGGTCATGGAGCTGAATCAGCTTGCAAATCTGATTAGAAACGGTGAAAAGAAGAAGGAACCTGGCGGAAAGCTCAAAGGTGAAGTCGAGCCGCTGTTCAATAGGGAGCAGTTCTGCGCAATGGTTGAAAAAGCCAAGCACTATATCCGTGAGGGGGATATCTTCCAGATAGTGCTTTCAAACCGCCTGAGCGCACCGTTTGATGGAAGCTTACTCAACACCTACCGCGTTTTGCGCACCATAAATCCCTCGCCGTATATGTTCTACTTCTCGGGGACGGATGTTGAGGTCGCCGGGGCATCCCCGGAAACGCTTGTCAAGCTTGAAGACGGCGTTCTGCATACCTTCCCGCTTGCCGGAACAAGACCAAGGGGCAAAACTGCCGAGGAGGACAAAGCACTCGAGCGAGAGCTTCTTGCAGACGAAAAGGAGCTTGCCGAGCACAATATGTTAGTGGATTTAGGCCGAAACGATTTGGGAAAAATCAGTAAGTTCGGAACAGTCAAGGTCGAAAAGCTACACTCCATCGAGAGATATTCGCACGTTATGCACATAGGCTCGACAGTGCGCGGCGAAATCGCGCAGGATAAGGACGCACTTGACGCAATCGAAGCAGTCTTGCCCGCAGGAACACTTTCCGGCGCTCCCAAGTTAAGAGCCTGCCAGCTGATAGGCGAGCTTGAAAACAACAAGCGCGGAATCTACGGCGGAGCAATAGGGTATATCGACTTCACCGGAAATATGGATACCTGCATAGCCATCCGCATAGCCTATAAGAAAAACGGTAAGGTGTTTGTGCGAAGCGGAGCGGGAATCGTGGCGGATTCGGTGCCCGAAAAGGAATTTGAGGAGTGCCTGAACAAAGCAAAATCCTCGCTCAAAGCATTAGAGCTTGCGCAGAACGAAGAAGCTTGAAGGGTGTGATAATATGATTTTACTGATAGATAACTACGACAGCTTTTCCTACAACCTTTATCAGCTTATCGGCGAGATAAACCCGGATATAAAGGTCATCCGCAACGATGAAATGACGGTAGAGGAGATAAAAGAGCTTAACCCAGACCGCATAATCCTTTCTCCCGGTCCCGGAAGACCGGAGGACGCGGGAGTCATCATTGACGCTGCAAAGACCCTCGGCAAGGATATCCCGATACTGGGCGTGTGCCTGGGGCATCAGGCGATATGCGCGGCGTTCGGCGCGACCGTGACATATGCAAAAAGGCTTATGCACGGCAAACAGTCGGAGGTAAAATTTGATTTGGATTGTCCGCTTTTTGCGGGATGCCCCGAAACCGCCCCGGTTGCGCGGTATCATTCACTTGCGGCGGATAAGGACACCATCCCGGAATGTCTTAAGATAACCGCCCTCACCGACGACGGCGAGGTCATGGCGGTTCAGCATAAGGAATATCCAATCTACGGCGTTCAGTTCCACCCGGAATCCATAATGACGCCGGACGGCAGACAGATGCTTAGCAATTTTTTAAAGGAGATATGAGCAATGATCAAAGAAGCAATTGTAAAAATCGTGAACAAGCAGGATTTGACCTATGATGAAGCATACACGGTCATGAACGAAATCATGAGCGGCGAGACTTCTGCCACCCAGAACGCCGCATTCTTAGCGGCGCTGTCCACCAAGAGCGCAAGGGCGGAGACCACCGACGAGATAGCCGGCTGTGCCGCCGCCATGAGAGCTCACGCCACCAAGGTGGAAGCAGGGGATAAGCTTTTCGAGATAGTCGGAACCGGCGGCGACAACGCCCACAGCTTCAACATCTCCACCACATCAGCGCTTGTTGCAGCGGCTGGCGGGATGAGGGTTGCAAAGCACGGCAACCGCGCGGCATCCTCGCAGTGCGGAACGGCGGACTGCCTTGAAGCTCTCGGAGTAAACATCAATCAAAGCCCTGAAAGGTGCAAGGAGCTTCTGGATGAGGTGGGAATGTGCTTCTTCTTCGCGCAGAAATATCACACCTCGATGAAATATGTGGGAGCTATCCGCAGGGAGCTGGGCTTCCGCACTGTGTTCAATATCTTGGGTCCACTGACCAATCCCGGAACGCCCTCCATGCAGCTTTTAGGCGTGTATGATGAATACCTTGTTTCGCCGCTGGCGCAGGTTCTTATCAACCTCGGAGTAAAGCGGGGAATGGTGGTTTACGGTCAGGATAAGCTTGATGAGATATCCCTGAGCGCGCCGACCACCGTCTGTGAAATACGGGACGGATGGTTCAAATCCTATGTGATAACCCCGGAGGAGTTCGGCTTAGAGCGCTGCACAAAGGATGATTTAAAGGGCGGCACGCCTGAGGAGAACGCCAACATAACCCTCTCCATCCTGAACGGCGAAAAGGGACACAAGAGGAACGCTGTGCTTATGAACGCGGGCGCGTCGCTCTACATCGGCGGAAAGGCTGATAGCATGAAGGATGGTGTTGCCCTCGCGGCGGAAATCATAGATTCCGGCAGGGCGCTTGAAACGCTGACGAGACTGATAAAATTAAGCAACCAACCGGAGGAATGAGCGCATGACTATCTTAGATCAGCTTGCAGAATACGCCCGCGAAAGGTGCGAGCGGGCAAAAACGAAAATGCCGCTTGAAGAAATAAAAAGCCGGGCATTCTCCCTGCCAAAGGGGAATCTTGCCTTTGAAAGAGCGCTGAAAAAGCCGGGGATATCCTTTATCTGCGAGTGCAAGAAGGCTTCTCCGTCAAAAGGACTTATCGCCCCGGATTTCCAGTATCTCGACATCGCGAAGGAATACGAAGCTGCGGGCGCGGACTGCATTTCGGTGCTGACCGAGCCGAAGTGGTTTCTGGGCAGCGATAGGTATCTTAAAGAAATCGCCGAAGAGGTTTCCATCCCTTGTCTGAGAAAGGATTTTACGGTTGACGAGTACATGATATATGAAGCTAAACTGCTGGGAGCGTCCGCTGTGCTGCTCATCTGCTCGATTCTGAGCGGGGAGCAGATAAGGGAGTATATCGCCGTGTGCGATAAGCTGGGGCTGTCCGCCTTGGTTGAAGCTCACGACGAGGATGAGGTCAAAACGGCGGTGAACGCCGGCGCACGCATAATAGGCGTCAACAATCGCAATCTTAAAGATTTTTCGGTTGATACCGAAAACAGCCGCCGACTTCGGGAGATGATACCGCGTGATGTGCTGTTTGTCTCGGAAAGCGGCGTAAGCGGCGCGGAGGACGTTAGAAAGCTCCGCGATATCGGCGCGGACGCGGTGCTTGTCGGTGAGGCACTTATGAGAGCAGAGGATAAGAGAGCCAAGCTGCGTGAGCTGAGGGGGATAGCGTGTGAAATGCTTCCAGCCAATCAAGAGCCCACTGGACTATTTCTTGGGGAAGCAAATTCCACCCGCACGATTTGAGTCTTTGCGCCGGAGAGGCGGGCGGCAATTTTGCTTACGCAAAAACGCCTCAAATCTTTAGAAAGGTATAAAGATTATCATGACAAAAATCAAGCTCTGCGGGCTTTCAAGAATCTGCGACATAGAAGCTGCCAACAGGCTGAAGCCGGAATATATCGGCTTCGTTTTCCTGCCGAAGAGCAAGCGATATGTTACATACGAAAAGGCTAAAGAGCTGAAAAGCCTGCTATCTCCCGATATAAAGGTGGTGGGCGTGTTCGTAGATGAATCGGCTGAGATTGTCGCACGGCTTCTTAACGACGGTACCATTGACATTGCCCAGCTTCACGGCGGCGAGGATGAGGAGTATATCAGCCGTCTGCGAAAGCTTACCGGCAAGCCGATAATAAAAGCCTTCCGCATCGAATCCGAAGAGGATATCGCCCGGGCGGAAAAAAGCTCAGCCGATCATATCCTCCTCGATTCCGGCATGGGAACAGGAAAGGTATTTGACTGGAGCCTGATACAAAGCATAAAAAGACCGTATTTCCTTGCGGGAGGGCTGGACTGCGATAATGTGGGCGAAGCAATCAAGAAACTGCGCCCATATGCAGTCGATGTCAGCTCCGGCATTGAAACCAACGGACTTAAGGATAAAGAAAAAATGGCGGCGTTTGTCGCAAAAGTTAGAAAGGAATGTTAGCTATGACAAATCCAAACGGACGCTTCGGCGTTCACGGCGGGCAGTATATCCCCGAAACGCTTATGAACGCAGTCATTGAGCTTGAAGAAGCGTACAATCACTATAAAAACGACCCCGAATTCAACCGTGAGCTTACCGAGCTGTTAAACGAGTACGCCGGCAGGCCCTCCCGCCTTTACTTCGCGGAGAAAATGACTAAGGACTTGGGCGGCGCGAAAATATATCTTAAGCGCGAAGACCTCAACCACACAGGCGCACACAAGATAAACAACGTCCTCGGTCAGGCACTTTTAGCAAAAAAGATGGGCAAGACCCGGCTTATCGCCGAAACAGGTGCGGGACAGCATGGCGTTGCCACCGCTACCGCCGCCGCACTTATGGGTATGGAGTGCGTAGTCTTCATGGGTGAGGAGGACACCAAGCGTCAGGCGCTCAACGTCTACCGTATGCGGCTTTTGGGAGCGGAGGTCATTCCTGTTAAGACCGGCACGGCTACCCTTAAGGACGCCGTATCAGAAGCCATGCGCGAGTGGACATCACGAATCAGCGACACTCACTACTGCCTCGGCTCGGTCATGGGACCCCATCCTTTCCCGACAATCGTCCGCGATTTTCAGGCGGTCATCTCGAAAGAAATCAAGGAACAGCTGCTTGAAAAGGAGGGACGGCTGCCCGACGCCGTTATCGCCTGCGTGGGCGGCGGCTCGAATGCAATCGGCAGCTTCTACAATTTCATTGAGGATAAAAGCGTCCGCCTGATAGGTTGTGAAGCGGCGGGCAGGGGGATAGATACCTTTGAAACCGCCGCGACCATGAACACCGGCAGAATAGGAATCTTCCACGGCATGAAGTCCTATTTCTGTCAGGATGAATACGGTCAGATAGCTCCTGTTTACTCGATTTCCGCGGGACTGGATTACCCAGGAATCGGTCCCGAGCACGCATATCTTTCTGACATCGGTAGGGCGGAATATGTGCCTATAACCGATGATGAGGCAGTGTGCGCATTTGAGTATCTTGCTAAGACCGAGGGAATCATCCCGGCAATCGAATCGGCTCACGCTGTGGCATATGCCATGAAAATTGCGCCGAAGATGGCTGAGGACAAAATCATTGTTATAACGATTTCCGGCAGGGGCGACAAGGACTGCACCGCCATTGCAAGATACAGAGGGGAGGATATCCATGAGTAACATCAAAAGAGCATTTGAGAACGGCAAGGCGTTTATCCCGTTTATCACCTGCGGAGACCCCAACCTTGATACTACCGCCGCCGCTATTCGAGCCATGGTTAAAAACGGTGCAGACCTTATTGAGCTTGGCATCCCATTTTCCGATCCGACCGCCGAGGGACCTGTTATTCAGGGGGCAAACATCCGTGCGCTGAGCGGTGGTATCACTACAGATAAAATCTTTGAATTCGTCAAGGAGCTGCGCCGTGATGTAACCATCCCGATGGTGTTTATGACATACGCTAATGTTGTATTCTCCTACGGTGCGGAGCGGTTTATCTCGACCTGTAAGGATATCGGCATAGACGGGCTTATTCTGCCCGATCTGCCATATGAGGAAAAGGGGGAGTTTCTGCCGCTCTGCCACAAATACGGCGTTGATTTGGTATCGCTTATAGCGCCGACATCCGAAAACAGAATTGCCATGATAGCCAAGGAGGCGGAGGGCTTCTTATACATCGTTTCCAGCCTCGGAGTTACCGGCACGCGCAGCGAAATCAAGACCGATTTAGCTTCTATAGTTAAGGTTGTACGTCAGAATACGTCAATTCCCTGCGCGATAGGCTTCGGAATCTCCACTCCGGAGCAGGCGAAAAAGATGGCGGATATCTCCGACGGCACAATTGTCGGCTCGGCGATTATAAAGCTGATTGAAAAATACGGCAAAGATTCGCCGAAGTACGTGGGCGAATACGTAAAATCCATGAAGGATGCCATTAGATAAGGCTGTATCATCTCTCCGGCGGGAGCTCTGCCGGGGAGATTTTTGCCGTTTGTTTCCTTAATCTTGATTTCTTTGTGGTGATGTGCTATATTGTTTTTAACAAATTCTAAGGAGCCAATATGCTTAACATCACCCTTTGTGACGACAACGCGATTCAACGCGGATATATAAAATCGCTGGTTCTCGACTGGTCAAACCGGTCGGGGGTCGGCATCATTACGTCCGAATTTCCCTCGGCGGATGCACTTTTGTTTTCTTATGATGAGCTAAAGCCGGACATCCTGCTTTTAGACGTTGAAATGCCCGGGATGAACGGCGTGGAGCTGGCACGTACCCTTCGTTCGCGTTCGGAGACGGTTCAGATAATTTTCATAACCGGCTTCCCGGATTACATTTCGCAGGGGTACGACGTGAGCGCGCTTCACTATCTTTTAAAACCTGTTGACCCCCAAAAGCTGTTCGAGGTTCTTGACCGCGCGGCTAAAGCCTACGGCGAAAAGGGTGAGCCGGAAACGGTTATCTTCCGCTCTGGCACCGAGAATATCAAGCTTAAGATGAGCGGCATCGAGTATATAGCCGCGCTGGGGCATACAACGGCGGTAAAAGCGGGCGGCAAAACCTATGATTTGAACGTAAGCATATCCGAAGCGGAGAAAATGCTCGGTGACGGATTTATAAGATGCCATCGCTCGTACATAGTTGGGCTTAAGTATGTAAGCTCGGTTTCGGGGGATAGCGTTACCCTTGACGATGGCACTAAGCTTCCGGTATCGCGCAGTATGCGCAAAACGGTCGCCGAGGAGTTTATTAGATACTACAGGAGAGATGCAAAATGATTTTTTCGCGGATTGCGGACAGGCTGCTCGAAAAGCGTGTGGCGGCTTATCAGGATGATTTGATAGAAAAGCACTTTGAAGAGGTGCAGAGCATATATGCAAAAATGCGCGGTTGGCGGCATGATTATCACAACCACATTCAGGCGCTTTTGGCGCTCGTCGGGGACGATGAGCGCACCCGCGACTATCTTTGGAAGCTCAACAAGGATTTGACCGAGGTAGATACCGTCGTAAAGACAGGAAATGTCACTGTCGACGCGATTTTAAATTCCAAGCTCACACTTATCAAGTCCAAGGATATCCCGGTTGACGCCGTGGCGAAGGTGCCGGACGATTTGAAAATCTCGGAAATAGACCTTTGTGCGATTATAGGAAATCTTTTGGATAACGCCATAGAAGCGGTGCTGCCGCTGCCTGCTGAGGAGAGGTTTATACGTATTTATATAGGCATGATGAAGGCACAGCTGTATATCTCGGTGACGAATTCCACGGCAACTGAACCACACAAAATCGGCGGAAAATATGTCTCCACCAAGGGCGAAGGCAGAGGAGTCGGGCTTATGCGGGTGGACAGCATAGCCAAGCGCAACGGCGGAACGGTGAATCGGCAGAACGAGAGCGGAGTGTTTGCGACGGAGGTACTTATGAGAGGGAAGGAGTAGGCGGGGAGATTTTAGTGAATAGTGAAGAGTGAATAGTGAATAGTGAAGAAGTGAGGTATCGCCTTGCGGCGATGTATTTTAAGTCGCCGCTAAAGCGGCTTAATATGCGGCTTTGCCGTATATTCTGGAATCCGTCGGCGAAGCCGACACCGCACTTATTCACTATTCACTATTCACGATTACTTATTACTTTAGCTCCGCTTGCAATTCGTGCGAAAAAACTGCATTTCGTGCAGAAAATGTGCGTACGCGATTATTTGTGCTATACTGAAATCATCAAATTTGCGAGGTGATTTAATGAAAAATAAAGAAAAACCCAAGTATTCGGGGATATCAAACATAATATACGCCCTGAAAAACGAGTGGCGGTGGGCGAAGGATAAAATCCTTTTCGACCTTCCACGGTATCCCATCGAGCTGTTTACCATGCTTGCCGGGATGTACTTTCCCAAGTTGGTTATCGACGCTATAACCATGGGGCGCTCGGCATGGGATGTTGCCGTTCTGGTGGTTGGGTATTATCTTATTTTGCTTGTGATGGGTATAATCTCATTATACACCGGCAGCCGGAGGGGAAGATATCATTTCTATCTTCCCATGAAATACCAGAACGAGCTCACAATGCGTCATCTCACAACAGATTTTCAGAACACCGACGACCCCGAAATCAACCTTATGGAAAATAAGGTGTCGTCTGACGCTTCCACCACCAGCGGCGCGGCGAACAATATGTATACTACGCTCGCGGGAATCATAAGCTCGATCCTCTGCATGGCGTCCTGCACGGCGATTATAACTATAGTTTCGCCATGGATACTGGTTACCGTAATTATTGAAGCGGCGATTTACTATCTTTTCAGCCGAGCCAATATGAAGTACGTCCGCGACCATGCAGACGAAAATGCGGATGTTAACAGGCACAAGGGTTACATAGCCGGATTTTCTTCCAATTTTGAATACGCAAAGGATATAAAAATCTACGGTATGCGCGGCTGGATAGACAATATGTTCAAGCAGTTTCAGGGGGATTCCTTAAGACTGTATAAGAATGAGCAGACCCGCTGGTGCGTGCAGAGGGTGACGGGAGTTCTTTTGTACACCGTCCGTCACGGAATATCCTACTTCTTCCTGACAGCCATGCTGTTCGACGGCAAAATCACCCCCGGCGACTTTGTGTTCATGCTTTCGGCGGTGGGGAATCTTGCCACATCATTAAGCCGGATATCCTGGACCTTTAACACCCTGCATGATTACACCCAAAGAATGGGCTGGTATCGGGAATACTTCGACATCCCGGAGCGGTTCAACCATGGCGAGGGTGAGCCGATACCGACCCGCACGCAGATGCCTATGGATATCGAATTCAAGGACGTAAGCTATAAATATCCTTCGGCGGAGGGTGAAAAATATGCCCTTAAGCACGTCAATCTGAGAATTAAGGCGGGCGAAAAGCTGGCAATCGTAGGCAGAAACGGCGCGGGCAAGACCACTCTTGTAAAGCTTCTCTGCGGGCTTTACTACCCATCCGAGGGTGAAATCACTCTGGGCGGCACGGATATAAAGGAATTCAATGTAGATGAGTATTACACACTCATCTCGGCGGTATTTCAGGATATCAACATAATCCCGCTGACGATAGCGCAGTTCGTCGCCGCGACGGATATCGACGAGGACGTCAACCGCGATAAGGTCAAGCATTGCCTTGAGCTGGCAGGGCTTGGGGAGAAGATAGAATCCCTCGAAAAGGGGATGGATTCCCGGCTTATGAAGGGCATCTACGACGATTCTATCGACCTTTCGGGCGGCGAAAAACAGAAGCTTATGCTTGCGCGGGCGCTTTATAAGAATGCGGGAATCGTTGTTCTGGATGAGCCGACAGCGGCTTTAGATCCGATAGCCGAAAACGAGCTGTATCTCAAGTACAATATGCTCACCAAGGGCACGACCTCGCTCTACATCTCCCACCGTCTTGCCTCGACCCGCTTCTGCGACAGGATAATATATCTTGAGGACGGCGAAATCGCAGAGTGCGGAACCCATGACGAATTGATGGCTATGGGCGGCAAATATGCATATATGTACGGCTTGCAGTCCAGATACTACAGCGAAAATATGAATGAACAGGAGGCGGAGGTATGAACAAGGACAACCCAAACATAAGGGCGCTGAAATTTATGCGCTCGCTTTACCCCAAGTATTTCGACATGACCATATTCAACCGGGTTGTTGAAGCAATTCTCCCATATTTCGGGATATATATGTCCGCCGAGGTGGTAAACGAGCTTGTCGGCGGCAGAGACCCCAAAAGGGTGCTTATGCTTGTGCTGATAACTCTTGCGGGAAATCTTGTGATAGATGTATTTAAAAACATCTCCGAACACCTTTGCAATATATACGAACGGACATGGAACGATGCCGAAGCCGCCTGCTTCAACGACAAGACCCTTTCGCTTGACTACAGCGACCTTGAGGAGCCCGAGGTAAGGCAATTGAGAAGGAAGATAACCGAATCCGCATGGATAGACAATCACGGCATACAGCATCTTAGATACAGCTTTTTCAACCTGTTTTCTTCCGCCGCAGATATCGTAATTGCACTTATTTTCAGCCTTGGAATGGTTATAAGCATACTGACAAGCGGCTTAAAGCCCGTGCCGATAATCTGCCTTATCATCTTCATCGCCGCCGCGGTCGGTCAGACGCTGTATTCAAGGATGAGTATGGCAAAGATGTCAGAGCTGTGGAACAAAGCCGCCGATGATATGATGGACGACAACCGCATATCCGCTGAAATGCAGACCTATAACATGGGCAAGGACATAAGAATGTACAACCTTAAGGACTTCTACCGCAGGGTCGGCGAGAAAATGACAGACGATTTACTTAACACCTACACCAGAATAACCTCAAAGCAGTTCAGGCTTGGCGTACCCGAATCGGGGATAGGCTTTTTGAAGGACTGCACCCTATATCTCGCCGCCGCACTTTCCGCCGCTGCGGGTGCATTCGGGGCGGGCGATATAGTTAAATACGTCAGCGCGATAAATCGGCTTTCGTCGAGCATCGGCAATCTGTTTTACAACATAAACGAAATCAAGGCGAACACGCCGTTTGTCGAGGATTACCTTGCGTATTTGGACATCCCCAGAAAGATGTATCAGGGCACACTTCCGATAGAAAAGCGTGCCTTCTGCGAGGGCGGCGACTACAACTACAAGATAGAATTCAAGGATGTCAGCTTTAAATACCCCGGCTCGCAGGATTATGCTCTGCGCCACCTAAGCATAACCTTCAACATCGGCGAGCGGCTGGCGGTGGTCGGTCGGAACGGCTCGGGCAAAACCACCTTTATAAAGCTTCTGTGCCGCCTCTACGACCCCACCGAAGGCAGAATCCTGCTGAACGGCGTGGACATCTCCAAATATGATTACGACGAGTATATGCGTGTGTTCACGGTAGTATTTCAGGATTTCAGATTGTTTGGCTTCAAGCTTTCCGAAAACGTTGCGGCTGGGCTGGATATCGACGAGGATAACTGCCGAAGTTGTCTTGAAAAGGTGGGCTTCGGGGATAAGCTTAAAGAGCTTCCCGAGGGGCTTCAGACGTATCTCTACAAAAACTTTGATAAGAACGGCATAGAGATTTCCGGCGGTGAGGCGCAGAAAATCGCGCTTGCGCGGGCACTCTATAAGAACGCGCCGTTTATTATCTTGGACGAGCCGACAGCCGCGCTTGACCCGATATCCGAGGCGGCGATATACGAGCAGTTCAACGGCATTGTTGGGGATAAGACGGCGGTCTACATCTCGCACAGGCTGTCAAGCTGCCGCTTCTGCGACAGGATAGCAGTGTTTGACAATGGTAAGATCGTTCAGATAGGTACACATGATAATCTTTCGGCGGGGCCGGGATTATATAAGGAGCTTTGGGAGGCTCAGGCGGCTTATTATGTTAAGGAGAGGGAGAGGGTTAAGGTCGAGGATATTTGCTGAGAGGATGAAATTGCCCGCAGGGAGATTACTCTCTGCGGGCGATTGATATTATATAATATAGATGTAGAGATCGGCAAATTTGCGGTTTTTGACGGCAACAAATGGGTTTCGGACAATGCTTAGCGGATGTGGTGAATGGTGTGCTTGATGTTATTTTCTACTAACTAAAACGGCGTTTTGGTTGTGCGACTTTTGTAGGTGATGGAGCAATGAATGTCGGGAACGGCAAAACGCTGTGATTGACATCTTTCTCCAATGTATAAATAGTCGGTGTTTTGGTCATGTGGCTTTTGTTTGGTAGGAAACAAGGATGTCGGACAGCGTTTGGCGGTCGGACGCGCCAAACGCGAAAATTGCTTTTGTGTGGTTTTGGTAGTTGCTTGACTGTCGTCAAGTCTGCGTTTTTGATGGATTGCGGCAGTGGAGCAATTTTACCATGTTTCCTGCTTACCATCCTCTCCCACCAATAAAAATAGCCAGCGTAGGCTGGCTATTTTTATTGGTGGGAGAGGATGGATTCGGACCATCGAAGCTGAAAAGCAACAGATTTACAGTCTGCCCCCTTTGGCCACTCGGGAACTCTCCCCTATTTAATTTTTGCTG
>ERZ779889.583-NODE-583-length-44536-cov-4.269104_pt1 | contig 44536 bp, 43 predicted proteins | sample MGYA00511030_ERZ779889 | MGnify/ENA primary metagenome ERZ779889 (study PRJEB29588, sample SAMEA2160616) | human gut metagenome | biome: human gut; feature: human-associated habitat; material: faeces | place: Denmark | collected 2008/2010 ... | reverse complement strand
TCATAATCTGGTATGTAAAATATAATTTTTTTACCTAATAAAAGAAAATCATACATGATTGAAGAATAATCTGTTATTAAAAAATCAGTCACAAAATATAATTCCTCTGTTTTTAATATACAATTATCATATATTTCTTTTTCTTTTAAACGAGGATGTAATTTTATAAGTAAATAAAAATCATCAGCCAGTGTATCTTTTACTTTTAAAATCTCCTCTAAACCTATCAAATGTTTATCAACTACATTACCACGAAAAGTAGGTGCCCATAATATTATCTTTTTATTCTTAGCTTCTGGATATTTATCATAAAAAAACTCTCTACATTTCCTTTTATATTCCTCATCAAATAAAATATCTGTTCTAGCTGTTCCAAACGCCTTTACACAATTATCTTTCGTGCGCCATGCTTTTTCAAAAATTTCTTTTACTTTTTCAGAGGAAACACTTACTAAATCAAAATTCTTAGTTGGTTTACAAAATAACATATTTCCTAAATCATCTTCAGCATCATAGCCAAATTTTTTTTGTAATCCACTCGAATGCCATAATTAAACTACTGTAGTTTCTTTTCGTTTATTACATGAAGATACAGGTAAAAAATAGTCACAAATAAAAACATATTTTGCGTTTGCGTATAATTTCATAAATTCAATTATTGCTTCTACTTTTTTTAATATGCTAAGTTTAGAATAGTCTATACACAAAACTTTAATTTCATATTTGTTTGTATGTTTTACTGTTTCATACATTGCAAGCATACTATATGGAATAGCATTATTTTTTGAATCAGCAAAAATAACTAAATTCTCTTGTATCGTTCTATTTTTATAAAAAATATAAACTATTGGTAAAATGCAAAATTGTAATATTGCTTTTATAAAATTCCTTATAAATAATTTAAAACTACTCATTTATACTTCCTAATCCCATTCCATGCATACACAGCAAAATAATACAGGCTTTGTAAAAAGCTCATGTTTAAATATTCCCTATATATTTTCCACCTATATTTAGCGGCTGTTTTTTTGTTAAATGATCTGCCGCGTTGGTGTACTCTGTATCTCGTCAAGCCTTCATTTATGCCTTTAAAGGTTTTGCTCTCTTTAGCTAAATCCAGTAAGAATATATAGTCTTCGTGATACCATTCACTTTTAAAGTTTTTATCATTTATGATTTCTTTTTCGCATACGACACTCGAAAAAATAATGCTGTTTTCTTTTAACAGGTCTTTTAATTTTAGCGTTTCTTTTACGCTACGCTTTTTTATTGTTTTTCCTGTTTCGTCTATCATCAGATAGGCGGTATAGGTTATATCTACGTTATTGGTTTGTAATATTTGTATCTGCTTTTGCAGTTTTTCTTCCTGCCATATATCATCGGCATCTAAAAATGCTATGTACTGTCCTTTTGCGTTTTCTATAGCCGTATTACGTGCATTAGCTACACCTTGATTTTTATTTAAGGCAATTAATTTTATGCGTTTATCTTTTTCTTTATAGAATTTAATAATATTTTTAGTATTATCTACAGAAGCATCATCAACTATTATCATTTCCCAATTTGTATATGTTTGGGCAATAACGCTTTCTATTGTATCTTTAATATACTTTTCTGCATTATATGCAGGTGTTATTATTGATACCAAATTATTCAATAATTCCAACTTTAATACGCACCTTTTGCTATAAATTATTGTTATTTCAGTTCCCTTTCTACAAGGTTTAATGCGCTTTCTATTACTTTATCCATGTCATAATATTTATATTCGCCTAATCTGCCGCCAAAGATTACGTTCTTTTCTTTATCTGCAAGTTCTTTATATCTGGCATACATCTGTTGGTTCTTATCGTCGTTGACCGGATAGTAGGCTTCTTCTCCTAATTTCCAGTCCTGCGGATATTCTTTAGTAATATACGTTACCGGCTTTTTGCCAAATTCAAAATGTTTATGTTCTATTATTCTGGTATAAGATGTTTTGCTGTCAGTAAAGTTCATAACTGCTACACCCTGATAGTTTTCTTGTTCTAATCTTTCGGTTTCAAATTTTAAACCGCGGTATTCAAGATGGCCTAACTGATAGTTAAAATATTCATCTATAGCACCAGTATAGACTACTTTTTCTGCTATCTTTTGGTCTTTATCAAAGCAGATATTATAATCACAATTAAGTTCTACATCTATTCCTTCAAGCATTTTTTCTATAATCTGGTTATATCCTCCAATAGGTATGCCTTGATATCTGTCATTAAAATAGTTGTTATCATAGGTATAGCGTACCGGCAGGCGTTTTATAATCAAAGCAGGCAGTTCTGTGCATTTTCTGCCCCATTGTTTTTCGGTATAGCCTTTAATAAGTTTGGTATATATATCTGTACCAACCAAACTAATAGCCTGTTCTTCAAGATTTTGCGGTTCGTGTGTAATTGCTTGCTTTTGTTCGTTGATTATTGCTTCTGCCTGATGCGGTGTACTGATGCCCCACATTTTGCTGAAGGTGTTCATATTAAATGGCAGGTTATATATTTCTCCATTATAATTAGCAACAGGGCTGTTAATATAGTTATTAAATTCGGCAAACTTGTTGATATAATCCCATACTTTTTTATTGCTGGTGTGGAAAATATGAGCTCCGTATTTGTGAATGTTGATACCATCTTTCTGTTCACAATAAATATTGCCACCGATATGGTTCCTTCTATCTACTACCAAGCATTTTTTGCCTTTCTTTTTTGCTTCGTAAGCAAATACGCTGCCAAATAATCCAGCGCCTGCTATCAGATAATCGTATTTCATGCTTGAGTTTCTGTCCCTTCGTTATGGTATTTTTAATACGCACCTTTTCTGAGTAATACTACTTTAAATGTTTTAAACAGCAACATTAAGTCAAGCCATACACTCCAATTACGAGTGTACCAGCTATCTAACAACACACGTTCTGCGTAGTCGATATCACTTCTGCCGCTTACCTGCCACATGCCGGTTATGCCCGGTTTTACCATCAGGTAGTCTTCTATATATTCTCCGTACCTTTCCATTTCGTCCCTTATTATCGGACGTGGCCCAACAAGACTCATTTCACATTTCAGTACGTTGAATATCTGCGGCAGTTCATCTAAACTTGTTTTACGTAAGAATGCTCCGCTTTTTGTTATGCGCGGGTCGTTTTTTAACTTAAAGTCTTTTTCCCATTCTGCTTTTGCTTTCGGGTCTGTTTTTAATAGCTGTTCCAGCTTTTCTTTGGCGTCTACGCACATGCTGCGGAATTTATAGCAGTTAAATTCTTTGCCGTTTTTGCCTATACGCCTGTGTTTAAAGATTACAGGACCAGGTGAGTCTTTATATATCCATAGGGCTATTACTAGAAGTACTGGACTTATAGCGATTGTGCCGGTTACAGTAAGCACATAGTCAAAAACTGTTTTTATCCATCTGTTAACAGGCCTTGCAAGATTATTACGCAATCTTAAAAGCATCAGCTTTTCGTTAAACAGGCTTTCTGCTTCTATGCCGCCCATTGGTACGCCTACAAGGTTTGGTATTACGCCCATGCTTTTTACTAAGGGCTGTACTTTATAGATTAGTTTTGTCAGTTTGCCTTGCTCTAACCCCGGTGCTGCTATAAAGACGTGGTTGATATTGTACTTTGCTATTACTTGTTCTGCATCGCTGAATTTGCCAAGTACAGGATAGTTTTCGAGAATTCCTTGTTCTACTTGGTTGTCTTCTAAAAGCCCTATTATTTTATAGCCCATGCCGGCATCGTTTTTGATGCCTTGTACTAAGAGTTCTGCTGTTTTGCCTGCGCCGATAATAAGTACCGGTATTTGCAGAAGCTGGTATTTTTCGAGTATCTTTTTGACAATATAACGGAATACCACAAGCAGTATGAAACTTAATATCCAAAAGACTGCAATAAACATTCTTGAGGTTGATGCTGCTATGCGCGCTATATAGAGCAATATGATTATTGAAGTAACTGCATAACAACTTGTTACAAAGAGTTTTTGTATTATCTGCCAAAACTGCGCACGGCGATTATAAAGCTGTTCTATATTTAAGAAAATGAGATACAGCGCCGGAAAAACAATCCAAAAATTAAGCCACGATATATGCAGACTGTTATTACCTATATACCAGTTGCGGAAGTTGAAGGCTAATCCTTCTGCGCAGACGATAGCGATGTAATCTACCAAGATAAGTACTATTGGTAAAATTACACCGGTGTATCTGTTTATTTTTTGTATGTTTTCTGACACTAATATCCCTCGTTACTCTATTTTATTAACTGTATTAAAATTTATAATTTTATTTTACAATAATTTATAATGTAATTATAGCATACCTTTACCCCCCCGCAAGACATTTTGGTTGGAGTAAGTCTTACTTTTACTGGTCTTGTGGAAACTTTATCCCTACCGACAGGTTTGTGTGGCAACGTAATTTTGCTATGATCCGCAGGCTCCGTGATGCGTGTCTTCAAACTACACTACCCTAAATTTATATCAGCATAAAAAATACCCCTCGCTAGAATTTCCTAACAAGGGGGTTCTTTAATCCATATACAAATATACAAAAACCCACCCCGCTGCTGCAAATGCAGTAACGGGGTGGGTTACTTGTTATAACTGATTTAACACAAATCAGTTATTATTCGGTACGTTATTATATTTTACTTTAACGTCACGGTATCTGCTCATACCGGTACCTGCCGGAATGAGTTTACCGATAATAACGTTTTCTTTAAGACCGAGCAGCGGGTCAACCTTACCTTTAATAGCTGCATCCGTAAGTACACGGGTGGTTTCCTGGAAGGAAGCCGCAGACAGGAAGGAATCAGTTGCAAGAGATGCTTTGGTGATACCCAAAAGAATCGGGTGGCCTTCTGCCGGCTGTAAGCCGCGCTCCAGCATTTCATTATTCTGCTCTTCAAATTCGGCAATATCAACGTATTCGCCAGGCAGCATCGTGGTGTCGCCTGCTTCATCAATGCGTACTTTACGCATCATCTGGCGTACCATAACTTCAATGTGTTTGTCGTTAATTTCTACGCCCTGAGATTTGTAAACGCCAAGTACCTGCTGTACCAGGTAACGCTGAGTTGCACGCACGCCGCTGATGCGGATAATATCATGCGGATTCAGCGAACCTTCGGTCAGGCGCTCGCCTTTTTCAATTTTCTGGCCTTCGGTAACCGCAAGTTTTGCGCCGTACGGAATAGCGTAAACTTCTTCCATGCCGTCTTTATCGGTAATGGTAATTTTGCGCTGTCCGCCTTCTTCGGCGATATGGATTACGCCGCTGGTTTCTGCCAAAATGCCGGGGTGTTTCGGTTTGCGCGCTTCAAACAATTCTTCAACACGAGGCAGACCTTGGGTGATATCGTCGCCGCCGGCAACGCCTCCGGTATGGAACGTACGCATGGTAAGCTGGGTACCAGGTTCGCCGATAGCCTGTGCTGCAATGGTGCCGACTGCTTCGCCGACATCAACGTTTCTGTCGGTAGCAAGGTTGCGGCCATAGCATTTGCGGCAAACGCCAACTTTAGATTTGCAGTTGAGTACGCTGCGGATTTTAACGGTTTCACGCAGGGATGCGATTTTATCTGCCATATCTTCGGTAATATAATCGTTAACATGGTACAGAACATTACCGTTTTCATCCAGAATATCTTCGGCAAGGTTACGGCCGAGAATACGGTCGCGCAGAGACTCGATAACGGTCTGTTTGTTCTTGCCTTCGGTAATAGCGCCGATTTCGATACCTTCAATAGCATTGTTGCGCACTTTCATTTCGCGGACGGTTCCGTCTGCCAGAATTGCATCAATCATTGCTTCGGTGTATGTATCTTTAGCTGCTGCCAGCACTTCACCTTCTGCATTGACAACATCTTCGGCAACTTCCTTGCCGTTAAAGTGATGCATCAGGTGTTCTTTCATCACTTTATTAGCATCTTCATCGCTGATGTTGATGCTTACGGTTTCGGTAGCTTCGCCGTCCATATCGTCGGTTGCATACAAGGTAACTTCAAGCACATGGCCTGCAATAAGTTTATTGTAAATATCTTCCGTAATTACGGTATCTGCTTCGGCAATCAGTTCGCCGGTAGCAGGGTTTGCCACGCCTGCTGCCAGGTTTCTGCCAACAACAGTTTCGCGCAGTTTGTTCTGGCTTGCGCCAAGAGTCTGTTTGCACAGACGGCTGCGTTCTTTAACAAGGTTAAAGGTTACAACATCGCAGTCATCTTCGCGTACGATAACGTCCTGGGCAACGTCTACGAGGCGGCGGGTAAGGTAACCGGAGTCTGCGGTACGCAGTGCGGTATCGGCCAAACCTTTGCGGGCGCCGTGAGTGGAAATGAAGTATTCCAAAACGGTTAAGCCTTCGCGGAAGTTTGCTTTGATAGGACGGTCGATAATACGGCCGGACGGGTCAGCCATCAAGCCGCGCATACCGGCCAGCTGTCGGATCTGCTGGGTGTTGCCGCGGGCACCGGAGTCAGCCATCATGTTCAAGGAGTTGAACTTGTCCATGGTTGCGCTCATCAGTTTTGCGGTTACATCATCAGTTGCCTGGCTCCAGATTTCAATAACTTTGCGGTAACGTTCGTCCTCGCTCATCAAGCCGCGGCGGAACATACGCTCGGTTTTATCAATCTGTTTTTCGGCGTCAGCCAAAATCTGCTGTTTCTCTTTAGGAATTTTAATATCGGATACGGCAATGGAAATACCTGCTTTGCAAGCATTGTCATAACCGTTCTTTTTAACGATATCGAGAATTTCGGCAGTGCGCAGGTTGCCGAAGAGTTTGTGTGCTTTAGCAACAAGGTTGCCAAGTTCTTTTTTGTTAATAAGTTTGCTTAAATGCCAAACTTTAACTTCTTCGCCGGCAGCATTCTTTTCAGTTTCCTGATGGAAATACTGCAATTCTTTCGGCAAATCTTCGTTAAACATGATATTGCCCGGCGTAGTGGTAACAAGGCTTACGCCTTCGGTTTTCTCTTCGCCGTAAATATCGGTGTTAGGCATATAAACCTGAATACGCGCCTGCAAATCAATAACTTTATGGAAGTATGCCAGCATTGCTTCGTTTACGCTGCTGAAACGCATGCCTTCGCCTTTGGCGCCTTCTTTAACCATGGTAATGTAGTAGGAACCCAAAACCATATCCTGCGTCGGTACGGCAACAGGTTTACCGTCTTTCGGTGCAAGGATGTTGTTAACAGAAAGCATCAAAATTCTGGCTTCTGCCTGAGCTTCTGCGGAAAGCGGCAGATGCACCGCCATTTGGTCACCGTCGAAGTCGGCGTTGAACGCAGTACATACCAGCGGATGCAGTTTAATTGCACGGCCTTCGGTAAGAATAGGCTCGAATGCCTGAATACCAAGTCTGTGCAGCGTCGGTGCACGGTTAAGGAATACCGGATGCTCTTTAATAACCTCTTCGAGCACGTCCCAAACGACATTGTTGGCACGTTCTACCATGCGTTTGGCATTTTTGATATTAGTTGCCTGTCCGCTTTGAACAAGGCGTTTCATTACAAAAGGTTTGAACAGCTCCAGCGCCATTTCCTTCGGCAGGCCGCACTGGTGCATTTTAAGTTCCGGACCTACAACGATAACGGAACGGCCGGAATAGTCAACACGTTTACCTAACAGGTTCTGACGGAAACGTCCCTGTTTGCCCTTTAACATATCGGAAAGGGATTTTAACGGACGGTTGCCCGGGCCTGTTACCGGACGGCCGCGGCGGCCGTTGTCGATAAGTGCGTCAACTGCTTCCTGCAGCATGCGTTTTTCGTTGCGGACAATAATATCCGGTGCGTTAAGTTCGAGCAAACGTTTCAAACGGTTGTTACGGTTAATAACGCGGCGGTACAAATCGTTCAGGTCGCTCGTTGCAAAACGGCCGCCGTCAAGCTGTACCATCGGGCGCAGTTCCGGCGGAATAACCGGAACTACATCCAAAATCATCCATTCCGGTCTGTTGCCGGATTTCAGGAATGCTTCGCAAACTTCCAGACGGCGTACGGCACGGATTTTGCGCTGTCCGCTTACTTCTTTCAGTTCTGCGCGCAGTTCTGCGGTAAGTTTAGGCAAATCAATTTCCTGAAGCAAGGTTTTAATTGCCTGTGCGCCCATGCCTACTTTAAAAGTGCTGCCGTATTTATCACGGGCTTCAATGTATTCGCTTTCGGTTAAAAGCTGCTTTTTGCTAAGCGGCGTAGCACCCGGGTCAAGCACAATGTAGTTGGCAAAGTACAAAACTTTCTCCAGAGAGCGCGGGGAGATATCCAAAATCAGCCCCATGCGGCTGGGGATGCCTTTAAAATACCAGATATGGGATACAGGAGCAGCCAGTTCAATATGGCCCATACGCTCACGGCGTACTTTGGCGCGGGTTACTTCAACGCCGCACTTGTCGCAGATAATGCCTTTATAGCGTATTCTCTTGTATTTGCCGCAATGGCATTCCCAGTCTTTGGTAGGCCCGAAAATTCTTTCGCAGAACAAACCGTCACGTTCCGGTTTTAAGGTTCTGTAATTGATGGTTTCCGGTTTTTTTACTTCGCCATAGGACCAAGCCCTGATTTGCTCTGGTGAAGCCAGGCCGATACGCATAGATTCAAAATTATTTACGTCTAACAAGAACCGATCGCTCCCTTCTATTCCATATCTTCACTGGCGGCATCATCCGCATCTTTTGCTTCCATATTCATGTTGCCAATATCGGCAATCAAATCAAAATCGGGGTCTTCCGCAGCATTTTCGTCGTTATCGGTGGTGTAATCATCCTGCACATCCGTATCGGGCGGTGTAGGCAGTGCGCCGTCGATATCGAGATCCATGCGGCGTGCGGTTTCGTTGATATCTTCATCAGTATCACGCAGGGAAATTTCTTCTTCGTCCTCATTGAGTACTTTAATGTCAAGACCGATGGACTGAAGTTCTTTGATAAGTACCTTGAAGGATTCCGGAACGCCAGGTTCAGGAACGTTTTCACCCTTAACGATTGCTTCGTAAGTTTTAACACGACCAACAACGTCGTCGGATTTTACGGTTAAAATTTCCTGCAAAGTATAAGCTGCGCCGTATGCTTCCAGCGCCCAAACTTCCATTTCGCCGAAACGCTGACCGCCGAACTGTGCCTTACCACCAAGCGGCTGCTGGGTAACAAGGGAGTACGGGCCGGTGCTGCGGGCATGGATTTTATCGTCAACAAGATGATGCAGTTTCAGCATGTAAGTTAAACCAACGGTAACTTTGTTATCGAACGGTTCACCGGTACGGCCGTCATACAGCGTGGTTTTTGCGCTGCGGTCGATACCTGCCAGGTCAAGTGCATCATTAATATCTTTTTCATGCGCACCGTCAAATACCGGTACGGAAATTTGTACTGCTTTAATGGGTTTATCGCCGAATTTGCCGATTTCAACGGTTTCAGGAATACCATACTTGTCAACATCATAGCCTACGCCGGTTAAGCGTTCAACAAGGCCTTCGGCATTGTTTTCAATCTGCATGCCAAGCGCGCGGGCTGCCCAGCCAAGATGGTTTTCCAAAATTTGTCCGATATTCATACGGCTCGGTACGCCGAGCGGATTAAGCACAATCTGTACCGGTTCGCCACTCGGAAGGAACGGCATATCTTCACGGCGCATGATGCGGGAAATAACGCCCTTGTTGCCGTGACGGCCTGCCATTTTATCGCCGACGGAAATTTTACGTTTCTGGGCAATATGTACGCGAACCTGCTGGTTAACTCCCGGAGGCAGTTCATCGCCGTTTTCGCGGGTAAATACTTTTACGCTTACGATTTTACCTGCTTCGCCGTGCGGAACGCGCAAAGAGCTGTCGCGTACTTCACGGGCTTTTTCACCGAAAATAGCACGCAGCAGGCGTTCTTCCGCAGTAAGTTCGGTTTCGCCTTTCGGTGTTACCTTACCAACAAGAATATCGCCGGGGCGTACTTCTGCGCCAATGCGGATAATCCCGCGTTCATCAAGGTCTTTCAGCGCTTCTTCTGATACGTTCGGAATATCGCGGGTAATTTCTTCTTCACCAAGTTTGGTATCGCGTGCATCGCAATCGTATTCTTCAATATGAATAGATGTAAACACATCGGCTTTTACCAAATCTTCGCTGAGAAGAATAGCATCCTCGTAGTTATAACCTTCCCAAGGCATATAAGCAACAATTACGTTGTAGCCAAGTGCCAGTTCGCCATGGTCGGTTGCCGGGCCGTCAGCAAGAACCTGCCCTTTAACAACTTTATCGCCTTTATAAACAATCGGGCGCTGGTTTACGCAGGTACCCTGGTTAGAACGTTTGAATTTAAGAACGCTGTATTTATCAACGCCGCCATCCTCTTTGCGGACGATAATTTCATCACCAGTTACGCGTTCTACAACGCCGGCATTTTTAGCCAGAATACATACGCCGGAGTCAACGGCAACTTTGTATTCCATACCGGTACCGATAATAGGAGCCTGCGTGCAGAGCAAAGGCACTGCCTGACGCTGCATGTTAGCACCCATCAACGCACGGTTAGCGTCGTCGTTTTCGAGGAACGGAATAAGCGCAGTAGCGATAGATACAACCTGTTTAGGCGAAACGTCCATGAAATCTACCTGGTTAGGAGGCAGGGAAAGCACTTCGTTCTGATAACGTGCGGTTACACGCTCGCCTTCAAAGTAGCCTTCATCATTCAAAGGTTCGTTTGCCTGAGCAATAATGTAATTATCTTCTTCATCAGCCGTAAGGTAAACAATTTCATCGGTTACGCGGCTGTTTTCCTTATCAACACGGCGGTACGGGGTTTCCATAAAGCCGTATTTGTTGATAACGGCAAAAGTAGAGAGAGAACCGATAAGGCCGATGTTCGGACCTTCAGGGGTTTCAATCGGGCACATACGTCCGTAGTGGGAATGATGTACGTCGCGGACTTCATAGCCTGCACGCTCACGGCTCAAACCACCGGGGCCCAATGCGGAAAGGCGGCGTTTATGAGTCAGTTCTGCCAGCGGGTTGTTCTGGTCCATAAACTGGGAGAGCTGGCTGCTGCCGAAGAATTCTTTAATAGCTGCCACAACCGGGCGGATATTAATAAGCGCCTGCGGCGTGATAACATCAACATCCTGAATGGTCATACGTTCTTTTACAACACGTTCCATACGTGCAAGGCCGATACGGAACTGGTTCTGTAAAAGTTCGCCAACGCGGCGTACACGGCGGTTGCCCAAATGGTCGATATCGTCGCCGGTGCCAAGGCCATCCATCAGGTTAAGCAGATAACCAAAGGAAGCAAGAACATCTTCCACGGTTACAGTGCGATGGTCTTCCGGAATATCGGAAGTGCAGATAATTTTCATCGGCTGTTCTTTCAAACGGATGAACACTTCTTTTAAGCCGGGGCCTGCAAAAATGCCGCTTTCTTCAATTTTGTCAATAACGTTAATGTCAATTTTAGTGCCTGCTTCAACAATAATTTCGCCGGTAGATACATCAACAAGCGGCTGGTCAAGCACTTTATCAAGCAGGCGGCGGCGCCAGCCGAGTTTTTTGTTCAACTTATAACGGCCTACGCTTGCAAGGTCATAACGTTTGTTATCAAAGAAAGTTGCTTCGATAAGCTGGGAAGCGTTCTCCAGAGTAGGAGGTTCGCCAGGACGCAGCTTTTTGTAAATTTCAATCAGTGCTTCTTCACGGGTAGTGGTAGTATCTCTTTCCAGTGTTGCGGCAACAGAAGGATGATTATTAAAGAGTGCTAAAATATCATCATTGTTGGTCAAACCCATTGCACGCAGCAAAACAGTTGCCGGCAGCTTTCTGGTACGGTCAACGCGAGCGTAAATAACATCGTTCAGGTCGGTTTCATATTCAATCCATGCACCACGGTTAGGAATGACTGTTGTACCATACATTTTTTTGCCGCTGGGGTCCATAGTAACGGCGTAATAAACACCAGGGGAACGTACCAGCTGGCTAACGATAACACGTTCAGCGCCATTAATTACGAAAGTACCGGTTTCTGTCATCAGTGGGAAATCGCCCATGAACACTTTGGATTCTTTAATTTCGCCGGTATCTTTATACAGCAGGCGCACATTTACATTTAAAGGTGCGGAATAAGAAGCGTCACGCTCCTTGCATTCTTCTACTGTATATTTAGGCTCACCAAGAGTAAAACCTTCAAAAGAAAGTTCTAAGTTACCTGTAAAATCTTTAATAGGAGAAATATCATGGAAAATTTCGCAAAGACCTTCTCGCATGAACCACTCATACGATTTTCTTTGGATGTCAATCAAATGAGGCATTGGCAATACTTCATTGATTCTGGCATAACTGTACCGAGTCCTATTACCTACGGGAACCGGTTTAAACATGTAATCCCTCACCCCTTAATATGTTGTCAGGCAGACTTAAACAAGCGCGTTTCAGCCATGACAAAAAAAGCAAGGCTCCAAACAATATTCAGGACCTTGCATGTTGTCTTCGATGAACGCACTTCATCTAAATCCGTATTATAAGCACGGCACGGTGCCCAACCACTGAACCCCCGGTACCGGTTGTCAATACCTGCAATCTACTAATGTTGTAGTATGATATGTTATCACACATTTTCTTATTTGTCAATAATTTAAGCATAAAAAAATTCCGCTGCTGTTGCAGCGGAATTTTTGCGTCTGTTAAGACAAATTATTTTACTTCTACGGAAGCGCCAGCTTCTTCGAGTTTAGCTTTGAGAGCTTCAGCGTCAGCTTTGGAGATTTTTTCTTTAACAGCTTTCGGAGCTTCGTCAACGATAGCTTTAGCTTCTTTCAGGCCCAGGCCGGTTACTTCGCGAACAACTTTGATTACGTTGATTTTGCCAGCGCCAGCAGAGGTCAGGATTACGTCAAATTCGGTTTTTTCTTCAGCAGCAGCAGCGCCACCAGCAGCCGGAGCAGCAGCTACAGCAACAGGAGCAGCAGCGGATACGCCGAATTTTTCTTCCAGAGCTTTAACGAGTTCGGAAAGTTCAAGGACGGTCATGGATTCAATAGCTTCGATGATTTGTTCTTTATTCATTATAGTTACCTCCATAAAATAGATGTTATTATTTTAATTAAAATTTTATGCAATCAGCATTTTATTATGCGGATTCTTTTTGTTCGCGGATAGCGTTAAGCGCATATACCACGTTGCGGATAGTACCTTGAAGTACATTGACGAAACCGGAAATAGGAGCATTCATGCTGCCAAGCATTTTGGCGATGAGCACTTCTTTCGGCGGCAGTTCTGCCAGAGCTTTGATAGCTGCTTCGTCGATAACTTTGCCGTCAAGCACACCTGCTTTAACAACAAGAGCTTTGTTTTCTTTTGCGAAATCGCAAATGATTTTTGCTACGGAAACAGGATCTTCCGGAGCTACTGCAATAGCAGTGTTCTTTTCAAGAACAGGTTCCAGGCCTTCAATGCCTGCTTCTTTTGCTGCAATACGGAGCAGAGTGTTTTTAACTACAATGTAGGTAACACCGGCTTCACGCATTTTGCGGCGCAATGCAGTATCCTGTGCAACAGTTAAACCGCAGAAGTCAACAAGAACAGTAGCTTTAGAGTTTGCAAGAAGTTCTTTAATCTCTGCAACTTTAGCTGCTTTTTCAGGTCTAATTGCCATACATCTGCACCCCCTTCTTTGTTTTTGATGTTTTTTATTAAATCAAAAAGACCTCTCGGCCGCAGCCGGAGGTCGCGAAGGTCTATCTTCAACGTCTCCAACCTCGGCTGGCGCTTACGCTTACGCGGCTGTGCCGCACCTGCTGTCTATGGCCCGATTATCTTCTGATTTATAAAATTATTTGTCGCTGTTAGCCTTTAAAACGTCAATTTTAACGCCAGGGCCCATGGTAGTAGAAACAGTGATGGTTTTCATGTACTGGCCTTTTGCTCCGGAAGGTTTAACTTTTACCAGAGTATCAGCAAGTGCAATGTAGTTAGCCAAAAGCTGTTCGTCAGTGAAGGAAACTTTACCGATAGGAGCTTGTACGTTACCTGCTTTGTCGGTGCGGTACTCAATTTTACCGGATTTGATTTCGTTTACTGCACGGGTTACGTCCATAGTTACGGTACCAACCTTCGGGTTAGGCATCAAGCCTTTAGGACCGAGGATTTTACCAAGACGGCCAACCATGCCCATCATATCAGGGGTTGCTACGCAGACATCAAAGTCAGTCCAGCCGCCCTGAATTTTAGCGACATATTCTTCACCGCCAACATAATCTGCGCCTGCTGCTTCAGCTTCAGCAACTTTGGGGCCTTTAGCAAATACTAAAACAGTTTTGCTTTTGCCGGTGCCGTGCGGAAGAACCATAGCTCCGCGAACCTGCTGGTCAGCGTATTTAGGGTTAACACCGAGTTTGAAAGAAACTTCAACGGTGCTGTCGAATTTAGTTACGTTAGTTTTCTTTACTAATTCTATTGCTTCTTTCGGAGAATAGAATTTGTCAGCTTCGATAAGTTTCAAAGCTTCCTGGTATTTCTTACCTCTTTTTGCCATTAACTTTTCCTCCTGTGTGGTAATAACGGTTTTTGCCTCCCACTAAATTAAGTTAACTGCTTATCAGTCAACTACGGTGATGCCCATGCTGCGGGCAGTACCTTCAACCATTCTCATAGCAGCTTCAATGTCTGCTGCGTTGAGGTCAGCCATTTTGGTTTCGGCGATTTCGCGGATTTTATCGCGGCCGAGGGTGGCTACTTTTTTCTTGTTAGGTTCGCCAGATGCTTTTTCCAGTCCGGCAGCTTTTTTCAGCAGAACCGGTGCCGGAGGAGTTTTGGTAATGAAAGTAAAGGAACGGTCTTCAAATACAGTAATTTCTACCGGGATGATGAGACCTGCCTGCTGAGCAGTACGTTCATTGAACTCCTTAACGAAAGCCATAATGTTTACACCGGCCTGGCCGAGTGCAGGGCCTACAGGAGGAGCCGGAGTAGCTTTACCAGCCGGTACCTGTAATTTTACCATTTTAACGACTTTTTTCGGCATTTATTACACCTCCTTATTCAGCTTCTTCAACTTGAGTAAAATCAACTTCAACAGGTGTTTCGCGCCCAAACATGTCCACAAGAACCTTCAGCTTGCCGCGTTCTTCATTAATTTCGGAAACGCTGCCAAGGCATCCGGCAAACGGACCGCTTTTAAGGCGTACAATCTGCTGTAATTGTAAATCAATTTTAGGACGGCTCTCTTCAACGCCCATGGAGCGCATAATCTGCCTAACCTCATCCTCAGTAAGAGGAATAGGTTTTGTGCCGGAGCCTACAAAACCGGTTACGCCTGGAGTGTTGCGGACGGCATACCAGCTGCGGTCATTAACAATCATTTCCACCAGTACATAGCCCGGGAAAACTTTGCGCTGAACGCTGCGTTTTTTGCCATCTTTTACTTCTATCTCATTTTCCATGGGTATTACAATGTTGAAAACTTCGTTTTCCATACCCAGGGAATGAACTTTGCGTTCCAGATTAGCTTTTACTTTATTTTCGTAACCGGAATAAGTATGTATGACATACCAACGTTTTTCTGATTCCATATCGGTGCCGGGGAAGTTAATCCCTTTCCTCCTTACTCAAACTTATTGTAATACCATCTGGAAAAGCCCAGAAAAAATACTGTCAATTACCCAAATCAGGATTGCAGAAAAAACAACCGCTATAAATACAACGATTGTATTTGCAATAAGTTCTCGTCTGGTAGGCCAGGTCACTTTTTTTAGTTCAGATTTTGCTTCGCGCAGAAAGCGCATAATGCCGTTGGTGTCTTTCACACTCGGTATTTCTGGAACGGCCATTTCTTCACATCCTTGCTAAAAATCCCTAGTTAAACTCAAACACAAAGATTATTTGGTTTCTTTATGTAAAGTGTGTTTTTTGCAAAATTTGCAGTACTTGTTGATCTCAATGCGGTCAGGATCATTCTTTTTGTTTTTGTTGGTCTGGTAGTTGCGCTGTTTGCATTCAGTGCATGCCAAAGTAATCAAAGTACGCATTCATTACACCTCGCTTGCTGTCAAAATTACTGGTCTGAAAATTTCACTAATATAGAGTACCACAGTTAACGGGTTATGTCAACAATGTTTAAAAAAATAATCTAAGACCGGGCTGAAAAGTCCGGCCTTAGATATATGCCGCTGACTGCGTCAATTATTTTTCTTCGATTTGGGTAACAACACCAGCGCCAACGGTACGGCCGCCTTCGCGGATTGCAAAACGCAGGCCTTGTTCGATAGCAATCGGGGTGATGAGTTCTACTTCCATGGTTACGTTATCGCCAGGCATTACCATTTCGGTGCCTTCCGGAAGTTCGGTTACGCCGGTTACGTCGGTAGTTCTGAAGTAGAACTGAGGACGGTAGCCGTTGAAGAACGGAGTATGACGGCCGCCTTCTTCTTTAGTCAGTACATATACTTCTGCTTTGAATTTGGTGTGCGGATGAATGCTGCCCGGTTTTGCAAGTACCTGGCCGCGTTCGATTTCTTTACGGTCTACACCGCGCAGCAAGCAGCCGATGTTGTCGCCGGCTACTGCTTCGTCGAGCAGTTTGCGGAACATTTCTACGCCGGTTACTACGGTGCTCTTCTTCTCTTCGGACAAGCCTACGATTTCTACGGTGTCGCCTACTTTAATGGTGCCACGTTCTACACGGCCGGTTGCTACAGTGCCGCGGCCGGTAATGGTGAATACGTCTTCTACAGGCATCAGGAACGGTTTGTCGGTTGCGCGTTCCGGAATAGGAATGTATGCGTCAACTGCGTCCATCAGGTCCATGATTTTCTTTTCGTATTCGGGGTCGCCTTCAAGTGCTTTCAGTGCGGAGCCTACTACGATAGGAATATCGTCGCCCGGGAAGTCATAGCTGGAGAGAAGTTCACGCACTTCCATTTCTACCAGTTCGATGAGTTCCGGATCGTCTACCATGTCTGCTTTGTTCAGGAATACTACGATTGCAGGTACGCCTACCTGACGTGCAAGCAGGATGTGTTCGCGGGTCTGCGGCATCGGGCCGTCAGCTGCGGATACTACCAGGATTGCGCCGTCCATCTGTGCTGCGCCGGTGATCATGTTTTTAACATAGTCGGCATGGCCCGGGCAGTCTACGTGTGCATAGTGGCGGGTTGCGGTTTCATATTCTACGTGTGCGGTGTTGATGGTGATGCCGCGTTCTCTTTCTTCAGGTGCTTTATCGATCATGGAGTAATCCATGAATTCTGCGCCGCCCTGTTTTGCAAGAACTTTGGTGATTGCAGCGGTAAGGGTGGTTTTGCCATGGTCTACGTGACCGATGGTGCCAATGTTAGCATGGGGTTTTGTTCTTTCATATTTTTGCTTTGCCATTTATTGTTTCCTCCTTGAACAGGTAAATTATTAAGCCTGAGTGCCTTTGTTTTTAGCAACAATTGCTTCGGCAATATTTTTAGGAACTTCTTCGTAATGGTCAACTTCCATGGAGTAGTTGCCACGGCCCTGAGTTTTGGAACGCAGGTCGGTTGCATAACCGAACATTTCAGACAGCGGAACAAATGCATCAATAACCTGTGCACCGTTGCGTGCTTCCATGCTGTTAATGCGGCCACGGCGGCTGTTCAGGTCGCCGATAACGTCGCCCATGTATTCTTCAGGAACGGTAACTTCTACTTTCATGTAAGGCTCAAGGATAACCGGGTCAGCTTTCAGTGCGCCAGCACGGAAGCCCATAGAACCGGCAATCTTAAATGCCATTTCAGAGGAGTCGACTTCGTGGTAAGAACCATCGTAAACAGTAACGCCGATATCTACCATCGGATAACCAGCAACTACGCCGTTTTCCATAGCTTCTTTAACACCAGCTTCAACAGGCCCGATGTATTCTTTCGGAATAGCGCCGCCGACAACTTTGTTGTCGAAGGTAAAGCCGCTGCCGGGTTCACGCGGAGTGAGTTCCAGCCAGCAGTGACCGTACTGACCTTTACCGCCGGACTGACGAACGAATTTGCCTTCAGCTTTAACGGATTTGCGGATGGTTTCACGATAAGCAACCTGCGGGTTACCTACGGTGCAGCCTACGTGGAATTCACGCAGCAGACGGTCTACGATAATATCCAAATGGAGTTCGCCCATACCGGAAATGATGGTCTGAGCGGTTTCCGGATCGGTATGAACGCGGAAAGTCGGATCTTCTTCAGCAAGTTTCTGAAGAGCGATGCCCATTTTTTCCTGGTCAGCCTTGGTTTTCGGTTCAACTGCTACAGAAATAACAGGTTCAGGGAATACCATGGATTCCAGAATAATAGGAGCTTTTTCATCGCAAAGGGTATCACCGGTAGTGGTATCTTTCAGACCTACAGCAGCAGCAATATCACCTGCATAAACCTTTTCGATTTCCTGACGGTGGTTTGCATGCATTTGCAGGATACGGCCGATACGTTCACGTTTGCCTTTAGTGGAGTTGTAAACGTAGGAGCCGGAATCAAGAGTACCGGAGTATACACGGAAGAATGCGAGTTTACCAACATACGGGTCAGTCATAATCTTGAATGCCAGAGCTGCAAACGGTTCTTCATCGCTGGAAGGACGTTCATCCTCTTCGCCGGTTTCAGGATTGATACCTTTGATATGAGGAATGTCGGTCGGAGCCGGCATGAAAGCAACTACTGCGTCAAGAAGCGGCTGTACGCCTTTGTTTTTGTAAGAAGAACCACAGCAAACCGGAGTCATTTTGCAAGCAATGGTCTGTTTGCGGATACCGGTCATGATTTCTTCTTCGGTAAGTTCTTCGCCTTCAAGATATTTCATCATCAGTTCGTCATCGCTTTCAGCAACAGCTTCGACGAGAGCCTGACGGTATTCTTCGGCTTTTTCCTTCATGTCTTCAGGAATTTCTACGAATTCTTCATCTTTGCCTAATTTGTCGCCATAAACAATGGCTTTCATTTTAATCAGGTCAACCATACCTTCAAAGGTATCTTCGTAGCCGATAGGAAGTTGGATAGGCACTGCATTAGCACCCAGGCGGTCTTTCATCATTTGAACTACATTGTAGAAGTTCGCGCCTGTAATATCCATTTTATTTACATAAGCCATACGGGGAACGCTGTATTTGTCAGCCTGGCGCCATACGGTTTCAGACTGAGGTTCAACGCCGCCTTTGGCACAGAACACTGCAACAGAGCCGTCAAGAACGCGCAAAGAACGTTCAACTTCAACAGTGAAGTCAACGTGGCCCGGGGTATCAATGATGTTGATACGATGGCCTTTCCACTGGCAGGTTGTAGCAGCAGAAGTAATGGTTATGCCACGTTCCTGTTCCTGTTCCATCCAGTCCATGGTAGCAGCGCCTTCATGAACTTCGCCGATTTTATGGGTTTTACCGGTGTAGAACAGAATACGTTCGGTAGTGGTGGTTTTACCGGCATCGATGTGAGCCATGATACCGATATTTCTTGTTTTCTCAAGTGGAAATTCTCTGCCCACTTCTTCGTCCTCCCTCTAATAAAAATCAGGGTTTTGGTTTTATTACCAACGGTAATGTGCAAACGCTTTGTTTGCTTCAGCCATCTTATGGGTATCTTCGCGTTTTTTAACAGCAGCGCCGGTGCCATTAGCAGCATCCATAATTTCGCCAGCTACGCGTTCATACATGGTTCTTTCACCACGCAGGCGGGAATAATTTACCAGCCAGCGGATACCAAGAGTGGTTTTGCGGTCAGCACGTACTTCTACCGGAACCTGGTAGTTAGCACCGCCAACACGGCGGGCACGTACTTCGAGGAGCGGCATAACATTTTTCATAGCCGCGTCAAATACTTCCAACGGATCTTTGCCGGTTTTTGCACGAACAAGATCGAAAGCATCATATACAATGCGTTCTGCAACGCCTTTTTTGCCATCAAGCATAATTTTGTTGATGAATCTGGTTAATAATTTGGAGCCATACACCGGATCCGGCAGTACGTCTCTTTTAGTAACAGGGCCTTTTCTAGGCATGTGTTTCCCTCCTAATCATTTCGTTGTGTCAATCTTAGTTACTGCTTATTTTTTTGCTTTAGCACGTTTAGCGCCGTATTTGGAACGGCTTTGGCTGCGGTTTGCAACGCCAGCAGTATCAAGTGCACCACGAATGATATGGTAACGCACGCCCGGAAGGTCTTTTACCCTTCCGCCTCTAATAAGAACAACGCTGTGTTCTTGCAGATTGTGACCGATACCCGGAATATATGCGGTAACTTCGATGCCGTTGGTTAAACGGACACGAGCAACCTTACGCAGAGCAGAGTTAGGTTTTTTAGGGGTTGTGGTATAAACCCTGGTGCAAACGCCGCGTTTCTGAGGGCATTCTTTCAATGCCGGAGCGGTAGATTTTTCAACTGCAACCTGTCTGCCTTTGCGGACTAATTGGTTAATTGTAGGCATATCGGCACCTCCTTCCCGAATAATTAGATTTGAATGATTATAAAAACTTCCGCAGGGCGAAAGTCCCTATCAGTCTTTGAGCACCGCGGCGGCAGCAGCCCCAACGTGGATGCCGCAGGCTTTGCCAAGTTCCTGCATTGTTTCCGCCGTTATTACTTTAACACCGGCGGCTTCACAGCGTTCCAAAAGCGGGCGGCTTATGCGGATATCGGCATCTGCTGCTATAAAAACCAGCTTTGCCGTTCCCTTTTCAACCGCTTTTGCCGTTTGTTTAACACCAACGACATGTTTTGTTGCTTCTGTTAACTGCTTCAGCATCGGGCAATCCTCCTTAAAAAAGGGCATAACTGTTCCGTGATACTGATATATTGTAACATTACAAACAGTGCTTGTCAACATTTTTTTGCAACTTTTTTGTAGCCTTAACTGCCCATTTTATGCGCTTCTTTCTTTCCACGTTGCCAAGTGTTTCATTTTGTCTTTTTTGTAAGATTGTTTACACTAAAAAGCCCCTTTTTAAGCCTGTTTTCAGCTTTTGCAATTTCAAACTTTAACCGGCGTTTCCAAAAAAATATTAAAAAATCTTTAAATTTTCTTAAATTTCAGGTCAATTCAAAAGCGGGGGCAGCCATTTTTCTTTTAATTTTTCAAAATTCCATCTTGCATTTGCCGGACTTGTAGAAGGCATTGCTAAAATTTCTATATTTTGCAATTCATGCTCGCGGCAATATTTTTGCAAAGCGCTGTAAGCTTTGCCGCCATTGCAGCAAATGCGTTTAATTTTCGGATGCTTTGTTAAAAACTCCCGCAAATCATTATATTTCTCACTGCGGATTGCAGAATCAAGGCTGCCCTCGCGGCGGCAATATGCAATTACATCCCACAAAGCAATTTCGTTCCTCAGCAGCATTTTTTTGCGTTCTTCATAATCTTCCGGAACAACGCCATTATTATAAACTTCTGCCATTAATCGCCAAAACCGGTTATTTTTATGTCCATAGTATTGCTGCAATTCCAGAGAACGCTCACCGGGCATCGAACCTAAAATCAAAATCCGGCAGCCTTCATCAGCCACCGGAGCAAAACATCTGCAAACATCACTCACAACCTACACCCTCCACTTTAAGTGTCCCATCATCAATGCCAATAACTTCAACCTGTACGCCCATATCCTGCCAATATTTTATATTGCTGTTTTTTTGCCCGCGTAGTTTGCTTATCTCCTTTTTGGAAATATAAATTCTTACTTTTTTACTGCCGTTTTCCGAATGGGCTAAAATCTGCGGCGTAAGCTTTCTCCGCAAAACCATGCTTTTTACAATCTCGCCAAAAGCGGGATGAAACGGTCCTGCGATAATATTTCCCGGACTGCACAATTCTTCATCAGCCTGCAGGCCTATGCGGATAACTTTTATAGAATTATTTGCAAACAACTCAAATGCTTCTGCACATTGTTCAGCTGCTTCTTCCACAGTCAGCGGCTTAAAAAGTCCTTTTTTAAAACTTTCTTCAAGCGGAGTGTCTTTAATTACAAGCAATGGATACAGACGGATAATATCAGGTTTTAAAGCTATACTTTGCGCAACCGTTGCCAAAAAACTTTCTTTGCTCTGCCCCGGCATACCGCACATTAACTGCAAGCCAACGTTAAAGCCGTAAGAGCGCAAAAGCTGCACCGCCTTTGCCACGCTTTCAGCATTATGCCCGCGCTCAGCTAAATTTAAAACCTTGTCATCAAGTGACTGCACGCCCAGTTCAACGGTACTGACATTATGTTTTTTCAGCAGTTCCAGTTTTACAGGCGTAATATAATCCGGGCGCGTTGAACAACGCACAGCGCCAATTACACCTGCTTGCAAAAGTTCATCAACCGGTTTAAAAAGTTCTTCCTGCAATTCTATATCAAGCCCTGTAAACGAACCGCCATAAAAAGCTGCTTCGTTATCAAGTTCCGGTTTTATCCATTGTAAATATTTTTCTATCTGCTGGCGTACCGCCTGCGCCGATGCAGTTTTTTGCCCGCTGATTTTCTTCTGATTGCAAAAAACACATTGATGCGGGCATCCTGCATGCGGAATAAAAATTGGAATAATGCTCATTTTTAACCTTCCGTATTAAATCTTAACTGAATTATATTCTGCAAACATTCTGCCGTCAACACAGAAGTTTTTTATTAACTTTTTAATGTATTAAAATAAACGTTATACAAGAAATAGCAAGAAGTGAATTTTGCTGGCTATTTCTATCCTGACTGCGCTATTGGTTTAGAACTTGCAGGCACAATCGGGCATTAATCTTCTTTTGGCTTTGCCAAGCTTCTTTCATCAATTGCAACACATATCAGTTATGGCTTGTACTTTTAGTTTTTCTCCAAATTTCTGCCTCCATTTTTCTGAGCTATTTTCGTCAGCAGGTTATTCAGGCATTGCATTAATTGTAACAGGCATTTTTATTTTAAATCTTTTGGGAGCAGCACATTAAAAATTTAACAGGATATACAAAAAAACGGTTTCAAGCCTAATGCCCGAAACCGTTAATTTTATTTTTTAAGTTTTTCCAAAGCGCTTTTAGCAGCATGCTGTTCCGCTTCTTTTTTACTGTGCCCAACACCTTTGCCTACAACCTTACCGGCAACCATAACAACCGTTGTAAACGATTTGTTGTGTTCAGGTCCGCTCGAATCAATAAGTTCATAGGAAATTTCAACGTCGCCGTCTTTTTGGACAACTTCCTGCAAACGTGTTTTGTAATCAGAATAAATACCATGTTCGCAGATAAAATCAAGCTCTGTTTTCATCAGGCCAAGTAAAAATTTCTGCGCCGCCGGCAGCCCCTGGTCAATATAGTAAGCACCCAAAACAGATTCAAACGCATCGGCCAAAATTGATGCCCTAGCACGGCCGCCTGATAAATCTTCGCCTTTGCCAAGCCTTAAATACTTGCCCAGCGAAATTTTATGTGCATATTGCGCTAATGAATTCTCGCAAACAATATGAGCTCGCAGTTTTGTAAGTTCGCCCTCATTGAGTTTTGGGAAATTTTTGTACATATAAGTGCTGACGATAATGCTCAGCACGGAATCTCCCAAAAATTCAATACGTTCATTATGCACCGGACGCGGCTGTTCTTTTGATTCATGTGCAAAAGAAGTATGGGTAAGCGCCGTATTTAAAAGGTCTAAATTATTCATGGTAATTCCGAGCTGCCTGCAAAATTCCAGCAGCTCTTCCTTACGCTTACTTTGCATAGCAATCACCGTTTCTGCTTATGCCTGATATTTTTTAAGAAGAATGCAGGCATTATGGCCGCCGAAACCAAAGTTATTGGAAAGTGCAGCTCTTACTTCCGCTTTGCGCGCAACATTCGGAACATAGTCAAGGTCAAGGCCTTCTTCAAGATCCGGGTCTTCGTAGTTGATAGTCGGCGGAACAATGCCGGTATCAATGGTCAGAGCGGTTGCAATGGCTTCAACACCGCCGGCTGCACCCAAGAGATGGCCGGTCATGGATTTGTTGGAGCTGATCATCATTTTATAAGCATGGTCGCCGAAGATTTTCTTAGCGGCAATGGTTTCGTTCAAATCATTTCTGTGGGTAGAAGTGCCATGAGCGTTGATATAATCAACTTCGTCCGGGCTGATGCCTGCATCTTTAATAGCCAGTGCCATACATTCAGCCGGCATTTCGCCGCTCGGGTCAGGAGCAGTAATATGATAAGCATCAGCAGTCATTCCGTAGCCTGCAATTTCAGCATAGATATGTGCTCCGCGTTTCAGTGCGTGTTCAAGTTCTTCGAGAACAAGTACGCCTGCGCCTTCGCCCATAACAAAGCCGTCACGTTTTTTATCAAACGGGCAGGATGCTTTTTCGGGATGTTCGTTATTGGTAGAAAGAGCTTTCATATTGCCGAAACCAGCAACAGCCAGCGGATTAATTGCAGCTTCACTGCCGCCTGCCATCATGATATCAGCATCGCCATATTGGATAATTCTGAAAGCTTCGCCGATGCAGTTAGTACCGGTTGCACAAGCGGTTACAATAGCCATGTTGGGGCCTTTGAAACCAAGAGTAATGGAAATCTGGCCTGCCGGCATATTGGGAATTTCCATCGGGATAAAGAACGGGCTGATTTTGGACGGACCTTTTTCAGCAAATTTCAAAGTCTGTTCAAGGTAAGTATGCATGCCGCCAATGCCGCTGCCTACGCAAACGCCTGCTCTTACAGGATCGATGGTTTCAAGGTCGAGTTTTGCGTCTTCCACTGCCATTTTAGCTGCAGCTACTGCAAACTGGGTAACGCGGTCCATACGTTTGCCTTCTTTTTTATCGCCGAATTTGGAGAAATCAAAATCTTTAACTTCACCGGCAATTTTAGTGCCGTATTCGCTTGCGTCAAACTGGGTAATCAGGCCAACGCCGGATTTACCTGCAACGAGATTATTCCAAAATTCTTCTTTGCCGATGCCGATAGGGGTAATGGCACCTACGCCGGTTATAACAACTCTTCTCTTCAAAACAAATCACCTCAAAATTAAATTTTTGCTATATCTTCTTTCAGCCTTCTGAAAATTTCTTTAACAGGCAGAATTTCTTTAATTTTCCACATATTGGCACCGGTGAATACCAAACCGGTTTCAACATCGCCCTGCTGTGCACGGGTTAATGCCCTAATGATGCAGAAACTGCGTGAGCAATGTTTCAAGCATGCATCGCAGGTTGTAGGCCTCGGCTGAGTGCCGTCAAGCACTTTCTGCGCAAACGGATTTAAAATTGCACGCCCTTTATAACCAACCGGGCTGTCAATCTGCACAACGTCCTCTTTAGTCATCTTCAGGTAAAATTCCTTCAAAGCCGGAGCGCCGTTCGATTCTTCACTGGCTGCAAAACGGCTGCCCATCTGCACGCCGCTGGCACCAAGTTTTAAAAGCTCTGCAACGTCAGCACCGCAAACAGCACCGCCTGCTGCAATAACAGGAATGTTTACCGCTTTAAGAATACCCGGCAGAATGGTTTTGATGGATTCCTGAGTTCCCAGATGGCCGCCTGCTTCCGTACCTTCAACAACAATGGCTGCTGCACCGAGTTTTTCGGAGATTTTTGCCAGTTTTACAGAAGAAACGATAGGAACTACTGCTACATTGTAGGCGCGGCCGATGGCGAAAATATCTCTTGAAAAACCGGCGCCGGCAACAAGTAAATCCACTTTTTCTTCAGCCGCTGTCGTTATGAGGTCGGCAAAAGCACGTGCTGCCACCATAGCGTTAATACCAATCATACCCTTGCCTTCGCTGAGCTTTCTTGCAAGGCGTATTTCCTGGCGCAGTTCATCAAGTTCCAGCCCGGACGCCGCCACAAGGCCAACGCCGCCTTCGCGAGCTACAGCACCGGCCAGCCGCGCAGTAGAAAGCCTGATTGCCATGCCACCCTGAAATATCGGCATTTCAGCTACTTTATCACCTATTTTAAGCACTGGTAATTTCAACAAATATCCCCCATTTCTGGTTAAGATGCTACTTGGTAAAATTGGCAGGGAGGCAAAACCGCCTCCCGCCAAACTGCGGATAAATTATTTTTCTTCATCCAGCATTTTAACTGCGTCCGCAACAGTGCGGATTTTTTCTGCTTTTTCATCAGGAATTTCAACGCCGAATTCCTCTTCGAAAGCCATGATGAGTTCAACGATATCCAGAGAGTCTGCACCCAAATCGTCGATGAAGGAAGATTCCATTTTTACTTCTTCCGGGTCAACACTCAATTGTTCTACAGTGATGTCTTTAACTTTGTCGAAAGTGCTCATTACGATTCACCTCCTTCCAAGGTAATTTGATAATACATTATTACATTACCATACCGCCGTCAACATGTAAAGTCTGGCCGGTTATATAAGCAGCATTATCGCTAACAAGGAATAATACCGCTTTGGCAATATCTTCAGGCTCACCCAGGCGGGCAAGCGGAATGGAAGCTTCCATGGCAGCTACAACTTTTTCTGACAGAACGCTGGTCATGTCGGTTTTAATAAAGCCAGGGGTTACAGCGTTTACGCGGATTCCGCGTGCAGCCATTTCTTTGGCAACGCTGCGGGTAAAGCCCAGAATGCCTGCTTTAGCAGCCGCATAGTTGGCCTGGCCTGCATTACCCATTAAAGCAACAACGGAACTGATATTTACAATGCTGCCGCTGCGCTGTTTAGCCATGTATTTAACAGCAGCTTTGGTGCAGTTAAATACGCCTTTCAGGTTAGTGTTCAAAACCGCGTCCCAGTCTTCTTCTTTCATGCGCATAAGCAGGGTGTCGCGGGTAATGCCTGCGTTATTTACAAGAATATCAATATGGCCGAGTTCTTTAACTACTTTATCTACAATTTCTGCGCAAACATCAGTTTTGGAAACATCGCCCTGGACAAGAATTGCTTTTCTGCCCATTTTTTCAATTTCAGCAGCAACAGCTTCTGCAGCTGCGGTGCTGCCTGCAAAGTTAACGGCAATATCAGCGCCGTTTTCGGCAAGCATCAGTGCCACTGCTTTGCCAATACCGCGGGAAGCGCCTGTAACTAAAGCTACTTTACCTTCTAACTGCATTTTAACGTACCTCCTGGAAATGAGCAAGTGTTTTTGCAAGGCTTGCTTCGTCTTCTACGTTTAAAGAAGTTACGCTCTTATCAATTTTTTTGTTGAAACCGCACAAAACTTTGCCCGGACCAACTTCAACAAAAGTATCAACGCCGCCTGCAATCATTTTTCTTACGCCGGTTTCCCAAAGAACAGGCATAGCAGCCTGACGGATTAAGGATTGTTTAATTTCTTCGCCTTTGGTTTCTTCCTCGGCGTTTACATTAGCCATTACAGGAATTTTGGCGTCATGGAAAGTGATGGTTTTAAATACTTCTGCCAAACGGTCAGAAGCAGGCTGAAGCAGAGTGCTGTGGAACGGAGCGCTTACCGGCAGCAGCACAGCGCGTTTTGCGCCGGCTTCTTTTAATGCAACCAGTGCTTTGTCAACAGCGCCTACGGCACCGGCAATTACAACCTGACCGGGGCAGTTAAAGTTTACTGCCTGTACTGCTTCGCCGCATTCAGCTTCAATGCCGCGGCAAATTTCAACAATTTTATCGCTGTCCATGCCAAGCACAGCAGCCATGCTGCCTTCGCCAACAGGAACTGCTTCCTGCATGAACTGTCCTCTTTTACGTACAATGCGTACGGCATCTGCAAAATCAAGTGCTTCTGCCTGTACCAGTGCGGAATATTCGCCAAGGCTGTGCCCTGCTGCAATATCACAGGTAATGCCATTTTCGGCAAGCACTCTTGCGCAGGCAACGCTGGCAGTTAAAATAGCCGGCTGGGTGTTGAAGGTCAAACGAAGCTGGTCTTCAGGGCCTTCGAAGCACAGTTTGCTGATGGAAAAGCCCAAAGCTTCGTCAGCTTCTTCAAAAGTTCTGCGTGCACACGCATAATTGTCGTACAAATCTTTGCACATGCCAACGCTCTGAGAGCCCTGGCCCGGGAAAATAAATGCTACTTTACTCATTCACAAAGCCTCTCTTCCGTCGTTTATTTAGCCCATTTAAGTACAATACTGCCCCATGTAAGGCCTGCACCGAAAGCAACAAGCAGTAAGTTGTCGCCTTTTTTCATAGCGTGCTGGTCCTGCATTTCCGCCAAAGCGATAGGAATGCATGCTGCGGAAGTATTGCTGTATTTATCAATGTTTACCCAAACTTTGTCCATCGGCATTTTAAAATGCTTGGCAGCGGACTGGATGATGCGGATATTAGCCTGGTGCGGTACCAGCATATCAATATCCTCATTGGTCAGGCCTGCCTGCTCCAGCGATTTTTTAGCCGTTTTGCCCATAACCTTAACGGCAAATTTAAATACTTCGTTGCCGTTCATGTGTACGGTATGTTCTTTATTGTCAACGGTTTCATGGCTGGCCGGTCTGCGGCTGCCGCCTGCCGGCTGATACAGATGTATGCCGCCTGCGCCGTCGCTGCCAAGGTCAAGGCCAAGAATACCGTAACCTTCTTCAACTTCGCCTAAAACCGCTGCGCCCGCACCGTCACCAAACAGTACGCAGGTATTGCGGTCTTCCCAGTTCAAAATACGGGAAAGTGTTTCAGCGCCGATAACCAGTGCTTTTTTGTAAAGGCCGCTGGCAATCATCTGCGAAGCAACGCTTACGCCGTAAACAAAACCGGTGCAGCCTGCGGAAAGGTCAAACGCTGCCGCATGCTGCGCCCATAATCTGTCCTGCACAATGCAGGCAGTGGAAGGATATACGCCGTAATCAGGCGTTGCCGTTGCCACAATGATAAGGTCAATATCATTCGGGGTCAGCCCGGCATCTTCAAGCGCACGCCTTGCGGCAATCAGAGCCAAATCGCTGGTAGCCTGTTCGGGGGCTGCAATATGGCGGGTTCTGATACCAGTACGCTGTACAATCCATTCATCGGTAGTATCAACCATTTTTTCCAGGTCATGGTTAGTCAGAATCTTGCTCGGAAGATAACTTCCCACACCCAAAATACCTACTTGTTTTACAGCTTTAGTCATGTATATATCCTCGTTTCTTTATTCTTCTTCGTCTTTAACTACAATTTCCGCAATATGTTTTACAACATCACGTTCAGCAAAGTTAATTGCCACTCTGATGGCACTGGTAATAGATTTTGCTTTGCTGTTACCGTGGCAGATAATAAACGGAGCCTTAACACCCAAAAGCAGTGCGCCGCCGTATTCAGCAACATCGGCACGTTTTTTCAGCGCTTTAAGCACCGGCAGCAAAAGGAATCCGCCAAGTTTGGCACGCCAGCCGCCCTGCAAAATGGCATCTTTAACTACTACCATTATAGCACTTGCAAGCCCTTCTGCAAACTTTAATACAACATTGCCCACAAAACCGTCGCATACAACAACGTCTACCGTACCTTTGTTAATGTCGCGGCCTTCCACATTGCCGATAAAGTTAATGTGTTTTTCCTTTTTCAGCAGCGGATAAGTTGCCAGAGCCTGTTCGTTGCCTTTTGTTTCTTCTTCGCCGATATTCAAAAGCCCTACGCGCGGCTTTTCCATATCGAACATCAGCTCTGCGTAAACGCTGCCCATCAATGCGCTTTGCACCATATGTTCAGGTTTGGCATCAACTTTGGCACCGCTGTCCAAAAGCACCGTCGTACCGGTAAGGTTCGGTATCGGCGTTGCGATTGCCGGGCGTTCAATGCCCTTAATGCGGCCTAAATAAAACAGCGCTGCCGCTACTGCCGCGCCCGTACTTCCGGATGATACCAGAGCATCGCATTTTTTCTCACGCAGAAGGCGCGTTGCCACAACAATAGACGAATTCTTTTTCGTTTTTACCGCAATGGAAGGATGCTCGTCCATCCTTACAACTTCCGTTGCTTCGCAAATGCTCAGCTTCGGATTGTCATCTGCTTTATATTCGTGCAGCAGGTTTTTAATTACTTCGGGATCGCCTACCAGCACAATTTCACAATCAAATTCTTTTACAGCCTGTACCGCTCCAAGCACAAGTTCTTTCGGGCCATAGTCCGTTCCCATTACATCAAGCGCGATTTTCATATGCCTGTGTCCTTTCGTCCGGGCAGGGTACGATGATAAATTTTGCCCGGAAAACTTCCTCATTGTTATTTCTTATTTTAACCCAAATTATATATTTATTAAACTCCCTGCGTATAACTTCTGCCTTAGCCACTAAAGTTGCGCCGGCATAAACGGGCACTTTGTATTTTACATTGCCCACACCGGTCAGCGCTGCTTCGGCATCAACAACAGCCAGCGCCAGGGTATTTGCCATGGCAAACATGTAATATCCTCTTGCCACGCCCGTTTTTTCAAGTACCATATCAGGAGTTATCTTCATCATGGAAATACCGGAAGTATTGAGTTCAAGGTCAATCAATTCTCCGACTATATCCTTTTTGTCGATAGCCTTTAATTTTACCTGCGCGTTTTCAGCCATTTGCCGGGTGCGTTCGCGCAGTTCCGGAATGTTAAGGCTCAGCCTGTCCAGGCGGATAGTCTGAATGCTTACCGCAAGGTTTTTTGCAAGCTGCTCATCCGTTAAAAAAGGGTTTTTATGCAGCATTTTCATTAAGCGTTCATGCCGTATTACTTTTTTAGCAGAATTCATAACATCACCTTATTTTAATACCTACTCCTAATATCTGGATTTATTATAATAGCGCACAATAAAAATTGCAAGCAAAATTTAATATTAAAACTTTTTCTACAAAAAATTCACAAAAAAAAGAGGCCATAAAGGCCTCCTTAAAATTTTGCCGGAAAAGCAAAAACCCCTAAGCCAATGGCTTAAGGGGTAATTTTTACTCAGCGTCTTTTGCTACAACCTGTTTGCCGTTGTAATAACCACATTCAGGGCAAACGCGGTGCGGCATTTTCATTTCGTGACATTGCGGGCATTCAACTAAGCCGGGAGCGGTAAGTTTCCAGTTTGCACGGCGGGAATCACGGCGCGCTTTAGACATTTTTCTTTTTGGTACTGCCATCGTTGCTACACCTCCTCAAGCATAAGGCAAAATTTAATTTTTGATGAATTGCTTTAATGCCGCCAGTCTGGGATCAACCGTAGTTGTATCACAGCCGCAGTCGCCTTCATTTCTGTCAGCCCCGCAGACCGGACACAGCCCACGGCAATCTTCCATGCAAAGTGACTGCAAGGGAACTGCCAAAAGGAGGCTCTCTCGAACAGGCTCTGTTATATCAAGCAGATCTGATTCATAGATAAAAGCATCATTTTCAATGTTTTCTGCGCCTGCCGGGTAAAATTTTTCAACTACCTGCGCTGTCAGCGGTTCGGTAAAAACCTTTAAACAGCGTCCGCAGGTACGTTCTATTTCCGTTTTGGCTTCAGCCTTCAGTAAAATTACATCACCGGCATTTTCAACCACGCCTTCCAAAATGATAGGCCTAGTTACTTTTAAATCGGCTTCTGTAATATTAAGTTCATCCGGCGTAAGCTCATACGAAAAAGTTTTACTGCCGACAAGTCTTTTTTTGATTTCTGCGACATTTATTCTTATCATATTTCACCAATCGTATCAATTATAGCGATGCAAAGCGCCTTTGTCAAGTAATAGTTAATAGTTAAATGCTTACAATTTTATGATGCGGCGGCAGATATTCACCGTATCATGCGCAATTACCAGTTCTTCGTTGGTAGGGATAACAAAAATTTTTACTTTTGCTCCGTCAACACTTATCTCCTGGTTATGCCCGCGCACTTTGTTTTTGGCCGCATCAATGCTGGTGCCGAGGTATTCAAGGCCTGCACAGATTTTTTCGCGCATGGACGAAGAATTTTCACCAAGCCCTGCTGTAAAAACAATGGCATCAACGCCGCCCATGGCTGCCGTATAAGCACCGATATATTTTTTTACGCGGTACGCGAATATATCAATCGCCACCTGGCTGCGTTCATCGCCACGTCCGGCAGCGCTTTCCAAATCCCTGAAATCGCTCGAAAGTCCGCTGATTCCCAGCACGCCGCTGCGGCGATTCAGATAATCGTCAATCTGCTGGGCATCCATGCCTTCTTTTTCAATTAAAAACGGAATTATAGCAGGGTCAATTTCACCGGAACGAGTACCCATAACAAGCCCGTCCAACGGAGTGTAACCCATGCTGGTATCAATGGATTTGCCGTATTTTATCGCCGCCACGCTGGAACCGTTGCCAAGATGACAGGTAATAATGCGGTAATCTTCCATTGTATCGCCCATTAATTTTGCGGCTTCCTGCGCCACATATTTGTGCGAAGTGCCATGGAAGCCGTAACGGCGCACGCCGTATTTTACATACAATTCATAAGGCAGCCCGTAAAGATATGCTTCTTTCGGCATGGTTTGATGAAAGGCCGTATCAAACACCGCTACCTGCGGTACATTGGGCATTAACGCCATACATGCCTTAATGCCGTTTAAGTTTGGCGGGTTATGCAGCGGCGCAAGTTCTGCGCAGGCCGCTATGCCTTCAAGAACGTCCGGCGTTACCAGAACGGAATCGGTAAAACGCTCGCCGCCATGAACTACACGGTGGCCAACAGCGTCAATTTCGCTCATGTCTTTAATAACACCATACTCTTTGTTCGTCAACGCCGAAACTGCCAGCTTAATGCCAAATGAATGGTTAGGCACATCGATATTAATATCTACCGTGTATTTTCCTTCCGGAGTATGCTTCAAAACGGAACCATCCATGCCGATACGCTCTATCAAACCTTTGGCAAGCACCTTTTCGGTATCCATATTTATAAGCTGATATTTAATTGAAGAACTGCCGCAATTAACAACAAAAACTTTCACGCTATTCACCCCTAAAATTAGTTTTGCACTTCCGGGTAAATTTTAATATACTATTAGTATACACTATTTGACATTTAACCGCCAGTAAAACTTTCTAAGGAGAACCTATGAAAAATTCCATTGGCATTGTAGCCGAATACAATCCTTTTCATAACGGGCATGCTCTGCATCTCGCCGAAGCGCGCCGCCTTGCGGGAGAAAACCTTCCCGCCGTTACGGTAATGAGCGGCAGCTTTATGCAGAGAGGAGAACCTGCCTTTGCCTCCAAATGGCTGCGTGCGCGTTGCGCCATAACCTGCGGCGCAGATTTAGTTTTTGAACTGCCGGTTGTTTTCAGCTGCCGCAGCGCAGAATTTTTTGCCAAAGGCGCAGTGCAGCTTTTATCTGCAACCGGCGTTGTAAAATACCTTGCCTTTGGCGCGGAAACGGCTGACAGCAATACTCTTACGCAGGCAGCGGCTTATATTAACAGCCATCAGGACGAACTGCGGCAAATTATACAAAGCGGAACATCTTATGCTGCCGCGCAAACGCAGCTTTTGCAAAATGCCGGCATAAACTTCTGCGCCGATAAAGCCAACGATATTTTGGCATTAGAATACTGCCGGGCACTGCAAAAATACGCCCCCGAAATAGAACCTTTAGTAATCCGCCGGCAGGGCGCAGATTACAATGATGTTAGTATCAGCAACAGTTATGCCAGTGCCAGCGCTATCCGCAGAGAATATTCCTCAAACGGAATGACGGACAGCATTTTAGAGCAGCTTCCGGTTGAAACCCATAAATTTTTACAGGAAGCAGCCCAAACAGGGCAGCTTGGTTTTGATGAAAAACTTTTAAACACACTTATAATTTACAAGCTGCAAATGCTTAACGAAACGCAAATAGCCAGCGCCTGCGAATGCAGCGAAGGCCTGGAATACCGCTTAAAACAATTTGCCTCTGCTGCAGCCATGGAAGAAATAATAAATTCTGCCGCCGGAAAACGCTACACAAAATCACGCATCCGCCGTTTGTTAATGCAGCTGTTGCTTGATACCTGCAAAAACAATTTTACCAACGCACAGCCGCAATACCTGCGTCTTTTGGCATTTAACAGCCGCGGCGCCGGTTTGCTGTCGCAAATGCGCACAACTGCCAAACTTACTGTTATAACAAAATTAGGGCGAAATTTTAAAAACTGCCGCACCGTCAACGAGGCAGTTGATGCACAAATATTGCAGCAATTACAACTTGATATTACTGCCGCAAATATTACCGAACTTTTACGCCCCACTCGTCAAAACCTTTACAACAGCGATTTTTTCCATTCGCCGGAATATATACAGCAATAAAAAATTAAGCCGTTTACCCGCAAGAGTAAACGGCTTTGCTGTTATTTAATTATTTTTCTTCTTCGTTTTCAGGCTCTTCGTCATCAGCATAATATTCCTGAGGCGCAGCAAGTTTGCGGCGCTCATCATTAACGGAACTGCGGTTATCGTTCAGTCCCTGCAAAGCAGACTGCAAATTGCTGCTTAAATATGCCAGCATATCATCTGCGTATTGCAGTACGTCCATTTTTACGCGTTCAGCATAAGCATCGGCTTCTTCTTTAATCTCCTGCTGATTGCGCAGGGCTGTGTTTTTAACATCTTCGGCAAAAGCCTGCGCCTGCTGTACAACTTCTTCCTGGCGGATAAGGCGTTCTGCTTCCGCTTTGGCAATTTCTACAATGCGTTCCGCTTCTGTTTTTGCCTGTACAACAATATTATCGGCATCTTCATGCGCTTTGTTAATAATGGCCTTCTGTTCTTCCAACAGTTTGGCAGCGCTTTTTACCTCACGGGGAATTGCTTCCTTCAAATCGTCAAGAATTTCCGCAAGGTCGCTTTCTTCCACGATGATTTTATCTGTCAGCGGAATTCTGCTTGCTGCAGAAATAAGGTTATACATTTCGTCGAAAATTCTGTCTAACGTTGCACTTGTACTCTTATCAATCATCGTAACATCCTCTTTCTACACCAATAACTGTTTTTCTTTAAGCAGCTCCTTCATGCGCATTTCCACATTTTCCGGCACAAGCCCGTGAATGCAGCCGCCAAAAGTAGCAAGCTCGCGTACGCCGGAAGAACTTAAAAACGAATAATTGGCATTCGTCATAATAAAAACGGTTTCCAGATTGTTGTCAATCTTTTTAATTAAAAGCGCACGCTGAAATTCGTATTCAAAATCAGAAAAAGCACGTAAGCCTCTTACAATAAAAGGAGCCTTTTCCTGTTTGCAAAACTCATTCAATAAACCCGAAAAGCAGGTAACTCTTGCGTTAGGAATATGTGCCGTAGCCATACGCAGCAGTTCAACACGTTCTTCCATGCTGAACATTGCTTTTTCCTTTCCCGGATTATGAAAAACACTGATGACAATTTCATCAAACATTTGGCTTGCCCGTTCAAAAATATCAAGATGACCGTTGGTCACCGGGTCAAAGCTGCCCGGGCAAATTGCTCTGCGCACTATTTTAACCTCCCAAAATCTGCATTGCAGACGGTTATTTTTGGCAATATTCTACATAAAAGTAAAATTTCCTTTAAATTGCCGCACCTTTTATCAATTGTAACATATTTTTATATTTTTGCAAAACGAATAAAACTAATTTTTGTTTCGCCGTAAGTTTCGCAGCGTACAAGTTCAAAATTTTCCGGCAGCATTCCAATTTCGTCATGCGCCGAATGTTCTGCTACCAGATAACCGCCATCGTTTAAAAGCGGGCTTTGCGCCAGTGCTGAAATAACTTTTTGTACCAGACCTTTATTATAAGGCGGGTCGGCAAAAACAAAATCAAAGCGCAGGCCTTTTTTATAAAACTTTTCAATCATCTGCACAGCATCGCCCAAAAGCGTTTCCGTTTCATTTTCCGCACGGCATTTGGCAATATTGCTCTGCACCAGCCGCAGCGATTCCCTACTCATATCTGTAAAAACAATATGCTCCGCCCCGCGGCTCCAGCTTTCAAGCCCTAAATTACCGGTACCGGCAAACAAATCCAAAACCTGTGCGCCGATAATTTTACTGCCGATAATATTAAAAAGCGATTCTTTCACGCGGTCTGCCGTCGGGCGCACGTCCCAGTTTTTAGGTGTGGTAAGTTTCAGGCCGCGCGCCTTGCCAGTAATAATCCTCATTTAAAAAACTCCGTACTTGTAATATAATATTTATAATTATACGCTGCAAAGGAGGACGATTATGAAAAAATGCTTCTGGCTTTTTCTGCTCGCCGTTTGCAGCTATATTTTTTACTTTTTCAATTTGCCGCAAAGCACGCCGTATACACCGGCACCGCTGCCCAAAAACAGCAGCATGCTTTTGCTGCCGCTTGACAGCCGCCCGCCCTGCACAACGCTTGCGCAGGATTTAGGCAGCCTTGCCTCCATAGATGTAATTGTACCCCCAAAAGAACTTCTTGACAACTACCACACGCCGGCAGACCGCACAAAATTAACGGAATGGCTGCACCAAAACATTATCAACCATCCTGCCGCAGTCATTTCCGGCGACCTGTTAATTCACGGCGGACTGCTCGCTTCACGCCTGCCGCTCGGCACACAGACAGATGCGCAAAACTTTTTTAGCACGCTTAATAATTTACCTGCTAACGCAGATATAACCGTTTTTTCGATTATACCACGCCTGCTTGTAAGCGACAGCCTGCTGCCGGACGCCTGGTACCAGTGGCATTTAATGCGCTACAGCACTCTGCGCGACATTGTAGAACAGTTTGGCGATTACCCATCTACGCAGAAACTCGAAGAAATAAAAGCAGAAATTCCGCAGGAAATACTGCAAAAATACAATCTACTGTATCAAAATAACGATGCTTTCAACAAGCAGCTTGCTTTATTATGCGGTGCCAAAGGATATACTCTTATTATAGGGCAGGATGACTCGCAGCCTTTCGGGCTGCCAAACCGCAACCGCGCTCATGCAGCAGCCTATATGCGCAGAGCAGGTTTAAACAGCCAAAGCCTTACAACCTGCGGGGCAGATGAAATTGCCCAAATGCTTGTAGCACGCCGCTACTGCACGCTGCATAACTACAAGCCTAAATTTTACATTGAATACACAACGCCTGAAACCGCATTGGCTATTATGCCTTACATGGCAGTAACAGCTGAAGCGGCATTGCTTGATAAAATAAAATTTACAGGCGGCATGCTTACCGATAGTAAAAACGATGCTGACGTAATACTGTTTGTACACTGCGGCAATGCGGAAAACCATGCAACAAAAGCTATCGCCAAGCGCCTGCAAGCCCTGCTTGATGAAGGCAAACAGGTTGCCGTAATTGACAGCAGTGCCGATTACGAAAGCCGCCAGATGCTGCTTCCTGTACTGCTTGACAACAATGTAACCATTAACAAACTGGCAGCCTACGCTGCGTGGAATACCTTTGGCAATGCGGCAGGCACAGCCATTGCCCAAAGTGCAATTTTTACAGGGCAGCTCAAAAAACTGCCGCATCAAAACCTGCCCGCACTGTATGCACAAAATCTTAATTTTACCGTTGCCCGTCTATTGGACGATTACAGCTACCAAAAGCTGCTGCACCATCGTTTAAGCACAGAACTAACCTTGCGAGGCGCTGAGCCAACCGAACTTGCGCCGGGTTATAAAAGGTTTGCAGAAAATATCATCGAAGGTTTTATTTATAACCAAAAGCGCAAGCTGCTTTATACAAATCTCGGTACCACGCCTTTTTACAGTAACGGTACAAACCGATACTACCTTACCGGCATTAACGCCAAAATTTCCCTGCCCTGGAACAGAATTTTTGAAATTGATTTAAGAACTGAATGTGAATATGGCACAAAACCGCTTTGAGCAACTTATTGCCAAAGCGGTTTTATTTTTACTCTTTAAAATTTTCCAAACTGCCGCACATGGTTAGAGCGTAAACGCTTTTAGCACCTGCCTGTTTTAAGGTTTTTGCCGCTTCTTCCAGTGTGGCGCCGGTCGTTAAAATATCGTCAACCAGTAAAATATTTTTATCACTGACGGCATTTGCCGCCTTAAAACAGCCGCTCACATTGCTGCGGCGTTCTGCCGGCGTTAAACCATACTGCGGTGCGGTAGGCTTTATGCGCGCAAGTATATTGTTGCTCCATGCACCGTACTGCGCCAACGCTTCTTTAAAAACCTGCTCCGGTATGTCAAAACCGCGCTGTTTTAACCGCTGCGCATCTGTAGGTATACCTAATATCATATCAAACTTTTTTCCGATGTAAGCGCCTGCCAAAAATACGGATTCTTCCGCCAGAGGCTGCAAAAATTTACGTTCGTTTGCAAATTTCAGCTTATGCAGCATATCTTTTAATGCTCCGTCATATTTATAGCACATAAGTGCTCCGTCAAGATATTTCAGTCCCGGCATGGGCTCTAACATTAAATTTTTACTGCGGCACTCCGGGCAAAATACGCCTCGCTCCACCTCACGTCCGCAAACCACACAACTTTGCGTAAAAAATACGCTTACAAGCGTTTGCCACCAGTTTTGCAATAAATTCAAACTATCACCAATCTATTTAAAATACGTCAGCCTGTTCCTGCAAGCGTTCTGCCAGAAGCGAATAACGTTTGCGGGTTTTATCGTTTAAAACGGCGGTTTGCACGGCTTTTTTGCTGCCAACTATAACAACTTTTTCCCGCGCCCTTGTAACCGCAGTGTAAAACAGGTTGCGCTGCAGCATAATATAATGCCCCGGCACCATTAAAAGAATTACTACCGGATATTCGCTGCCCTGCGATTTGTGCACGCTCATAGCATAAGCAAGCTGCAATTCATCCGTTTCGGCAGAAGTGTAAACTACTTTGTTGCCGCTTATGCCGGCGTATTCGTATTCCTGTTCAAAAGATGTAAAAACAGGTTTGCCGCCATCATCATAAGCCACAGTTACATTACCGCCGTCGATGCGCACAATCCGTCCTATATCGCCGTTAAACACTTCTTTTTCATAATTGTTGCGTATCTGCATTACCTTGTCGCCTTCACGCAGCACTGCGCCGCCCGGCAAAACAAGTTCCCCTTTATCCGCTGCGGGCGGATTTAAATGCTGCTGCAACACTTTATTCAAATTCTGCACGCCGCAGGGATTTTTATGCATCGGCGAAAGCACTTGCACATACTGCAAGCCGTGTTCCGCCGCTATCTTTCCGTAAAGCTGCGCCACATAATCGGCAGCCATAAATTCGTTGTCAAATCCCACAAATTCAAAATCACTGCGTTCTGCAAATTCCGGCATCTGCCCATGGTTAATGCGGTGGGCGTTGCGCACAATTGGGCTTACTTCCGCCTGGCGGAAAACATTTTCCAGCCTTACCACCGGCATTTTTTTGCTGCGGATAATATCTTTTAAAACAGAACCCGGCCCTACTGAAGGAAGCTGGTCCACGTCGCCTACAAAAATAAGGCGGCAGCCTCCCGGCACTGCTTTCAGCAGATGGTACATCAGCGTAATATCAAGCATTGATGCTTCGTCGATAATAATTGCTTCGGCATCCAACGGCTCACTGTCATTCTTGCCAAAGTTAAAACCGCTGCCATCCGGCTGATACTCCAAAAGCCGGTGCACCGTAAGCGCCGGATGACCACTTGATTCAGCCAGGCGTTTTGCAGCCCTGCCTGTTGGTGCAGCCAGCAAAATACGGCAGCCTGCTTTTTCAAGCACCGTTAATATGCCTTTAGTTACCGTAGTTTTACCTGTGCCTGGGCCGCCTGTAAGCACAAACACGCCGTATTTAAGCGAAGCGTGAATAGCATCTTTTTGCGCTTCGGCAAGCTGTATGCCGGCTTCACGTTCCCAATCGGCAATTATTTTTTCAACATCTACGCTGCGTATTTTGCCGGGCGCATCCCTTAACGCCAGCAGGCGTTTTGCTGTCTGCGTTTCCGCCTGATACAGATATTCCGGATAAATAAGCCGCAAGCCGCCAACTTCTTCCGTGCGCAGGCGGTCTTCGTCAATCAGCTCTTTAAAAAGTTCCTTCACTGCTTCCGGCTCAGTCTGCAAAAGTTTAACCGTTTCCTGCGCCAGCAGTTCTTCCGGCACGCAGGTATGCCCCGCCGCTGCCGCCATATTCAGCGCATATACAAGCCCTGCTTCAATGCGGCGTTTATCGCTGCGGCTGCAGCCAAGCGCCATGGCAATTTTATCAGCCGTCCTGAAGCCTATGCCCGTTACTTCGCTTGCCAGAGCATAAGGGTTTTCCTGCACGCGCGCCAAAGCCGTGTTGCCATAACGCGCCGCAAGTTTTGGCGCATAGTTAGCACTGACGCCATGCTGTTCCAAAAACAGCATTAACTCGCGCATTTCACTCAGTTCCGCATAAGAAGCCGCAATGCTTTCAGCCTTCTTGCGCCCAATACCGGCAACCTCTGTAAGCCGTTCCGGCTCGTTTTCCATAATGCTCAGCGTGCGGCTGCCAAAATGTTCTACAATGCGCGCCGCCATAGTCCGCCCAATGCCTTTAACTGCGCCGGAGGCCAGAAAACGCTCAATACCGTCCGTAGTGCTTGGCTTAACAACACGCAGCGTATCCGCCTTAAACTGCCGTCCAAAACGCGCATGCTCGCACCATTCTCCCCCAAGCACAATGTTTTCGCCCATATAGGGGGCCATGCCTTTATAGGTAACGGTTACAAGCCCAGCCGCCGTTTTTACGCGCAGCACGCAAAAGCCGCCGTCATCGCTCTGATATATTACATTTTCCAGTATTCCCTGTAATTCTTCCACATGCTCACCGCCGTGCAAAACAAATGTTCAGTTTATTATAGCATGTTTTTTATTGTTTATAAACCGCGCGCAGCGTGATTATTTTTTGACAATAGCGTTAAAATTAGCTATAATTAATTAAATACGTTTTTGCTGTTTTTTAAAAACGCAGGAGGACTGGCCTTGAAATCTATCGGCACACAAATTGCCATTGATATGTATAATTGCAGCGATATTCTTTTAGATGACGTTATCGGCATTGAGCATATGCTCAGCAGCGCTGCCGCACGTTTCGGCATGGAACCGAGCGGCGTATATGTTAACGACGAAGACGGCATTGATGAATATTCCGTGTTTGCACACTGCAAACAGGGACATATTACCATGCACGTTTATCCTGACCTCGGTTTTGCCACTATTGATATTTTTACCTGTTTCAAAGAAGCAAATCCCGACGGCCTCGCACGTTTCATGCGCCATTATTTCAATCCCGATAAATCTAAAATAACATATCTTGAACGCGGCGACTTCGGCAACGAAAGCGATATGAAACCGCGCCGCAAATCACATACCAAAATTATACGCAAAGCCAAAACCCTTGGCAAAAAATTATCTAAACTGATGATGCGTCCTAAATCTATTTAAAACGCTGCCAAACGGCAGCTTTTTCTTTTAGTGAACTTGGAGGATTTTATGAAATACATTTTCTGGGATATTGACGGCACACTTTTGGTAACAGGACTTGCCGGTGCCGATGCACTGCGCCAGGCAATCAAAGAGCAGTTCGGCGTTGAAAATTTTCAGTTTTCTCATCCGCTGGCAGGCGCAACCGATTCGCAGATTATCAAGCAAATCTGCATTGATATTAAAGGACGCTGCCATACCTTTGACGCAGCCAACCTTTTAATAAACTACCACCGCCTGCTGCCCCAGTTTTTACAGCAGCGCCAGGGCCGTTTAATGCCTAATGTTGAAAAAACACTGGAATATTTTAAAGGCCTTGAAGGATTTACAACCTGCCTTTTAACCGGCAACACCACTACCGGGGCTTACCACAAATTAAAACGTTACAGCATTGACCGCTACTTCGACAGCCGTTACGCAGTTTGCGGAGAGCTGAGCGAAGAACGTGACGAACTCGCAAAAATAGCTTTAAGGCGTTTGCAAATCTATTTCCCCGAACAGGAAATTACCGGAAGCGATATTTTTCTTATCGGCGATACGCCCAATGATATAAAATGCGCACAGGCAATAGGCGCACGCTGCCTTGCCGTACTTGCAGGCAGTACCTACACCAGAGAACAGCTTGCTGAATGTAAGCCATGGAAAATACTGGACGAGCTGCCTGGCAACCCCAAAGAACTGGAGCAAATGTTTAACAAAGCATGAGGTTAACCATGAAAAAATTTTTACTGACACTTATTTGCTGCTTTGCCTTACCCGCAGCAGCACTTGCTTATAACGCCGGCCATGTTCAGCTTGTACAAAGCGGTATAAGCTGTCCCGGTGCCGATTTAAGCGGCGCTGATTTAAGCGGAATGAATCTTGAAGGAATAGACCTCAGCGGCGCTGATTTAAACGGAGCACGTTTTTCCGGCTGTAATTTTACAGGCGCCAATCTGCAAAACGCCAATCTGCACCGTGCAGTGCTTACCGGCTGCACTTTTACCAAAGCCAATTTGGCAAATGCCAATTTACGTTATGCCAACTTAAACGGCAGCAAGCTGGATAAAACCGTTTTCAGCGGGGCAGAACTTTTCCGCGCCAGCCTGCGCGGCTGCACAATGGAATATGCTAATTTTGCTTATGCCAAATTGCAGGAAGCAACGCTTGATAACTCAACCGCCCATAAAGCTGATTTCAGCTATGCCAATCTTTCTTACTGCTGGCTTTACAAAGCAGATTTGACAGATGCTGTTTTAACGCATGCCAATTTATACAACGCCAAAATGAATAATGCAGTGCTTACCGGCGCAGATTTAACATCTGCCGGTATGTCTCGCGCCAGCTTGCAGCACGCACAGCTTAACGGTACACGGCTTGACCGCGCGGTGCTTGACGGCACTGATTTCAGCTATGCAGATTTAACGCTGACCGATTTTGGACGTGCCTTTAAAGATAACGCTAAATTTTAATTTTAAACATTCAAAAAACTCCGCAGTTTTTCTGCGGAGTTTTTTTGTGCTGCTTTTCAACTTTTATACATTGCCAGTTAAGGTTTTACAACAATTTTTACCATTGGGTCATCCGGGCAAATTTGGCGTTCCAAAGCATGCTGCAAATCATCAAGCGGCAAAACTTCCGTTACATATTTTTCCGGGTCGATAAAACCGCTGGCAATCAAATCTATTGTTTCTTCAAATTCCTTTCTGGTACAGGATACGCTGCCGATAAGCTGAATTTCGTTAAGAACAAGCCTGTTAAGCGAAAACGGAATTTCCCTGTCAACAGAGTTGCCGATGGCTATTATTTTACCACCCGGGCGCACTGCATCAATACAGGCTGCAAGCGATTCGGCAGCACCTACTGCTTCAAACACAATATCAAAACCACCACCGGATGCAACATGATATTTTTCTGCGCGTTTTTGGTCATTACCATCAAAATATTCATCAAAAATACCAAGTTCTCTGGCTTTTTGAACTTTAATATCATTTACTTTGGACATTGCCACATAAGAAGCACCGCATTTTTTGGCAAGCTCACCCAAAAACTGCCCAATAATACCGCTGCCAACCACTAACACTTTGTCATGCAGCTTAACGCCGCTGCGTCGAATAGCATGATATGCTACCATCAGCGGGTCAATGCAGCCTGCCGCTACATCACTGACGGAATCAGGGAGTAAATAGGCATTGGAATATTTACCGACAAATTTTTCGGCATAAGCGCCGTTGCATACAAAGCCCATGTAATTAGTGCCGTTAACCTCACGGCAGAGTTGTTCCTGCCCTGCCATGCACATATCACATTTGCCGCAATACAAATTAGCCCAAAAAGTAACGCGGTCACCGGTTTTAAAATTACTGTCGCCAGGATTGGTAACAACACCGCAAAACTCATGTCCCATCCAAAAATCTCCATTTTGATTGCCCCAGCCTTTACCGCTTTTCCACATATGTATATCACTGCCGCAAACTCCGCAGGCAGATACCTTGATTTCCATCTGCCCCGGCAAAACCGGCGGAACCGGCACGGTTTTAATTTCAATTTTCTGCGGGCCTGTTAAAACTGCCGCTTTCATCATTTCCTGTGTCATTAATCTTCCTCCTTGCCAAAATAGAACATTCCGTTTTCTTTATTATACGGTACTTTATCTTGACGGGAAATTACCAAAAATGCTACAATCTATTTACTAAAAGTAAATAGAAAGGATTGTTTGCTTTGCTCAGCCAGCAGTTACTTGTCTTTTTAAAAGCAGCAGAATGCGGCAGTTTTACCAAAGCAGCAAAACAGCTTTTCATAACGCCTGCTTCTGTAATGAAACATATTAATTCACTGGAAGCACGCCTTGGGCTGACTTTATTTAAACGCAGCAAGGCAGGGCTGGAACTTACTGCTGCCGGGCATGCGCTTTATAAAGACGGGAAAAAGCTCAGAAACTCGGCAGAAAACGCTTTAATACATGCTAAAAGCGCTGCTTTTGCAGAAGGAATTACCATACGTATTGGCTCCTCCTTGTTAAATCCAAGCCGAGTTTTAACAGATTTATGGAAACCGCTGCGCGAAAAATATCCACAGTATAAATTCCGTATTGTACCGTTTGAAGATACTAAAGAACAAATCATTCCATTAATGGCTTCACTTGGCGAACGCATTGATTTGTTAATCGGTTCGTTTAATTCAAATACCATGTATGAGCATGCCAATTATTTAGTTTTAGGTTATTATAATCTATGCGTCGCCGTACCAAAAGAACACCCGCTTGCAGCAAAACCAGAACTGGACTTTACAGATTTATACGGAGAGCAGCTTTTAACCGTTACCGGCGGAGATTCGGAAATAATTACAAATTTT